>Ga0157376_10000461_pt1 | contig 26300 bp, 17 predicted proteins | sample M45metaG_FD_121801 | JGI IMG/M metagenome (GOLD analysis project Ga0157376, IMG submission 121801) | Miscanthus rhizosphere microbial communities from Kellogg Biological Station, Michigan, USA - M4-5 metaG | ecosystem: Host-associated > Plants > Roots > Rhizosphere > Soil | place: USA: Michigan...
GATAATCTCCAGTTATCATCTGGAGTTAGACATCACCTCGCTCTACCCCCTCACAATCCCCCTCCTGGGATGCTTCTCGTTGATCCGCACCTTCAGCGCGGAGTCGGCCACTGCCGTGTACATTTCCGTCGTCGAGATACTTCGGTGGCCCAACAACTGTTGGACGTAGCGGATGTCTACGCCTTCCTCCAAGAGGTAAGTGGCGACCGAGTGGCGGAACATGTGCGGGGTTACGCGGTCGCGGACTTCGCTGCGTTCGCCGTGGAGGCGGACCAGGCGGCGGATCATCTGGGGGCTGGCGGCGTCGCCGCGGGAGTTGACCAGGAACGTGTCGGCGGTCGAGGGGGAACGGTCGCGGGCGGTGCGGTAGTCGCGGAGGAGGGACTTGATGTCGTCCGGGACGAAGACGCGGCGCTGGCGGTTGCCTTTGCCGATGATCGTGATCGTGCCGTCGTCGACGTCCACGGCCGCGTCGAGCAGGCTGGCCAGCTCGCTGACGCGCATGCCGGTGGCGAAGAGGAGCTCGGTGGCGACGTAAGCGGTCAGGTCGGCGAACGACGGCGGCGGCTCGTGAAGTAGGAGGCGCCGCAGGTCGGCGCGGGCGATCACGCGCGGAAGCCGTTTCGGCATCCGGATGCGGATGCGCGCGCTTCGGAACGGATCCTCGGCCACCTGGCCGTCCTCCTCGAGCCAGCGGAACATCGAGCGGAGCGTGGCCAGGTGGCGCTTCACGCTCGACTCTTTCAGCGTGCGCACGTCGAAGAGGTGGCGAACGTAGTTGTGGATCACGCTCTTGTCGCACGCGGCGACCGCGGCGCGCTTGCCGAGGAATTGGACGAAGCCGGCCAGGTCGAGCTCGTAGGCGCGCGTCGTGTGAGGGGAGAGCTTCCGGATCGACTGGCAGTGACGGATGAATGCGGACGCCGCGTCTCGGAACAGCACGTCAGTACGACCTCCCAAAATTGGTGAGTGGCGCACCTTATCCGACGCGGGCGGCGGTGGCGACCGGAGTTACGGAGGGGTGGACGGCGAGCGGCGTCCGGCGCGTTTGCGTCCGCCCAGCCGCCGTTCCGTGTTAGCGTTTTCCATCCACGGCACAGGAGGCTTCGATGCGCAAAACTGCGAAGAGCGGCGGGCTTACGGTTCGGGCGATTGCGGGGTCGAACAACGTTCTCATCGGGATCGATCTCGATCCCGCCAAGCGCGCCGGCTGCCTCGGATTCACGCTGCAGCGGTCGGACATCGGCACGCCGGCGATGCGGTTTCTGCCGAACAGCATCACCTTCGCCAGTACGCCCGAAGACACGGCGCTGGATACGGAAAACTCGCCGCTGCAGAAGTTCCGCTGGGGCGATTACACGTGCAAGCCGGGCACGGCGTACAAATACACCGTCACGGCGCGGTATCGCGATGGCAATGGGACGCCGGTCAAGCTGAAGGACGGCGACAGCGTCGAAGTGGACGTGACGACGGAAGATCCGACGCAGCAGGCCACCGCGGTATTTTTCAATCGGGCCGCGGCGGCCAGTCAGGCGTACATCAAGAAATTCGGAGATAAAGATCCGACCGATTTGACCCCGCCAAAAAATACCGAGGCCCTTGCGTGGCTGTCGCGCGGACTCGAGGAAGCACTGCTCGCATTTCAGTCGCAGGCGACCGATAAGAGTTTCGGATTGCATTGTGCAGTCTACGAATTTCAGAAAGAGAATTTATTAAATGGTCTGAAGGCGGCGCTGGATCGCGGCGTGGATGTTCAGGTCGTTTATCACTACCGCCATAAGAGCAGCGCCGCGGACAAGACGTGGAAGAAGAACGAAGCCGCCGCGATCAAAGCCGGACTGGCTGCCGTCTCGACGAAGCGGACGCAGAATCCCGGCGTGATCATGCACAACAAGTTCATGGTCCTGTTGAAGGACGGCAAGCCGATCGCCGTCTGGACGGGATCGACGAACTGGACCGAGGGCGGCATTTATGGGCAGCTCAACGTCGGACACGCGGTTTATGACCCGAAAGTCGCCGAAACGTATGAAGGCTATTTCCAGCTTCTCAAGAAGGATTTATCGGACAAGGACATGAAAGAGGGCGTGCGCGGCCTTGGCGCGGTGCCGTCGACCGTGCCCGGCCCGGGCGTACTGCCGATTCTCTCGCCGCAGAGCGACCGGACGATGCTCGAGCTTTACGGCTCCATCATGGCCAATGCCCAGTGCGTTCTCGTATCGGCGCCGTTCGCGCTCGCGGACGAGATCACGAAAGTGGTCATGTCCGTGCCGCCCGGCAAGATGAACTATCTCCTCGTCGATAAGGAAGGCTCCCTCGGCGACAAGAACGAGATCAAGGACATCGAGCAGATCCCGGCGAACAGCGTGGCATTCGCGGCCACGCTGCCGTCGAATCTGACCAGCTTCCAGGACAAGTTGCTGAAGGACAGCGCCGAGAGCTATCACCACGCCGGCGTTCATATTCACTCGAAGATCATCGTGGCCGATCCGTTCGGCGACGACCCGGTGCTCGTGACCGGCTCGGCGAATTTCTCGACGAACTCGACGATGCACAATGACTCCAACAGTCTGCTGGTCCGCGGCGACACAGCCATTACCGACATCTACGCGACGGAGTTCATGCGGATGTTCGAGCAGTACCACTTCCGCGGCGCGAAGAAAAAGGCGGACGACAAGAACACGGTCATCACTCTGTCTGACACCGATGCCTGGTCGGATCGCTACTATGTTGACGGCAGCGAGGACGCGATGGATCGGATGTTGTTCGCAGGGACCTTGCCGCCTGTAGTCGGCGGAACAACTGCGCCGGTGAAACCGCAGGTTCCGACGGCGACGGCGCCGAAGCCGCCCGCACCGAAGCCGCCTGCACCGAAACCTCCTGCACCAAAACCTCCCGCACCGAAGCCGCCTGCTTCGAAACCGTCCGCAAAGAAAGCGGCGGCCAAGAAGGCAAGTGCCAAGAAAGCTGCGTCGACAAAGAAGAAGGCAGCAAAAAAGGCCTCGTCAAAGAAAGTGTCGTCGAAGAAGGCCACAACAAACAGGGCGTCAACAAAGAAGGCAGCTACAAAGAAGGCAGCGACGAAGAAGACTTCGTCGAAGAAGGCAACAACGAAGAAGAAGTCAGCGTCGACGAAGTCCGCTGCGAAAAAGGCGTCGAAGAAGGGTTCATCAAAGAAAGCGCCGGCGAAGAAAAAGGCTCCTGCGAAGAAGAAATCGGCGAAGGCTCCGTCGAAGAAATCTCAAAAACGGAAACGCTGATTTTCGTAGCGCTGGCGGCCGCCGGCTGGACCGCCGCCGGCTCGGCGGCACGTACCAAACCCGCTGGCCCGCCGGCGGTCCAGCCGTCGAGCCGACGGCGCTACGATGACGCGCCGACCCGTTGACTAGAACAGCAGCGCTTCGCGCCCGACGCGCGTAAACTTCGCTCATGCAGGACATTCGCGCTTCGTTCGCCGACTACGCCGCCTATCACCAGACCAAGGGCAACAAGTGGTTCCATCGCCTCGGCATCCCTTTGATCATGCTCACGCTCCTCGGCATGCTGGCACGCGTCGAGACTGGCAAGATCCTGGGGATGCATTTGGACGCGGCCGTCATCCTCATCTTCCTGGCCACCGTGACCTACATTCGCCTCGAGTGGCGCCTGGCCATCCCGATGCTGATCGTTTCGATCGCGTTCTACCTGATCGGCGCGTGGCTGCCGATGTCGATCAACATCGCTCTCTTCATCCTCGGCTGGATTTTTCAGTTCATCGGGCACAGCGTCTACGAGCACAAGCAGCCGGCGTTTTTTCGTAACGTCGTCCACCTGCTGATCGGGCCGCTGTGGATACTGAATGACGTGATTCCGGTCGTGAAGTAGCTACCTCTTCTTCAGCATCGAATCCAGCTCCGCATCGCGCGGCACCGCGATCCGTTGCGGCTCGCCGCCGTCAGTGGCGATCTCCACGAGCGGAATGCGCCGCCGTCCCTTGCTGTAGGCGATGACCTTGTCCTCGCCCTCTTTGTCATTGTCGATGTCGATGTAGTCGTACTTGACGCCGGAGCGGTCGAGATGCCGCAGCGTGCGCACTGTGTCGCCGCACCAGTCCGCGCCGTAGACGACGATTCGTTCAGCCATGAGTCATCCTCCGGCTGATAGTGATTGCGAATTAGCTGCCGGAAAAGCAGTGGCCAGCGGCCAGTGGTCAGTAACGTGTGCGGAAGCGGCCTCAAGCTCACTGACGACTGACCACTAATCCACTGATCTACTGATTCCTCACGCGCGCCCCCACGCGCGAAAGCAGCTCCTCGATATCGAACGGTTTCGGCAGCAGGTCGAACGGAATCCCTTTCAGTTTCTCATTGATGATCGACGGCGATGCGGCGCTGGTGATGATCACGCGCTTCAGGCGCTCGGGCGCGTTGCGCGCCATCGCCGTCATGAACGAAAAGCCGTCCAGGTTCGGCATCATCAGATCGAGGATGATCACGTCGTAGTCGGCGGCGGCCATCTTCGAGGTCGCTTCCAGTCCGTCCGCGGCGATGTCGACCTTGTAGCCCTGACGGAGCAGCACCACGCGCACGAGGCGGCGGATCGACGCATCGTCCTCGACGATGAGGATGCTGCAATCCGAGGAGGGCTTGTCGCTCACGGTTGCTCCGGCAGCAAGAAGCGCTCCTACGTACAATCGCGCCATGCAGGCGTACGGATCGGATCGCGTGCGCGCCGACGATGGAGGGCGCGTCGTGCTGCTGTCGCGCATTCCGAAAGCGTGGACGCCGCGCGCGCCGAAGACGCTCACCACCGCGGAGTTTCCGGGCACAGCCGTGCTGTGGGAGGAGCGCTACTTCGAAGTCGTTTCCGCGGAGCCGTTGCCGCAGGGCGGCGTTCGCTACGTGCTCGAGCCGTGGCAGGAAATGCACGCCATGCGCACCATCGATCACTACGACGACGCGCACGAGGCGGAGCGGCTGGCGGACTATCGTGCGCGGCTCGCACGCGAGACGAAACGAAAGTCGGCGAACGCGCTGGCGGTGCTGGCCGGGCATCTTCCCGCCGGCGTGCAGGAGGAGATCGGACGCGAGCTCGGCATCAACCCGCTGCGCCTGACCATCATCTCGGCGCTCGGCGTATACGCGGTCGTGATCGCGCTCGTGATGTGGATCGTGCGCGACATCATGGCGGAAGCGCCGCTGCCGGCGCCGCTCATCATCGCCGCCGGCTACCTGTTCGTGGAGTCGTCGTTCCGCTTCGTCGTCGCCTGGATCGTCGGAAAGCCGGCCGGTTCGGCGATCGGCGTCATCGGCTATCTCATTTACTACTACACCGCCGCGAATCGCAGCCAGGCTGTCTCGCCGTACGCGCGCGAAAAAGGGCTGACGGTCACGATCGGCGAGACGCCCGCGGAACGCGCCGAGGCCGATGCGCTGCTGATGCGCGAGGCGCTGGTGACACTGCTCAGCCCCGCCGAACAGGCGCGCGTGGCGGCGCGATTCGGCTACGACTACCGCCACCAATCGTCGATGATCGCCATCCTGATCCTCTTCTTCGCGGCGATCGGAATCGCGACCTCGCTGCATCGCGGCGCGGTGATTTCGACCATCGCCGCCTCGATTCTCGCCGCCGAACAACTCTACCGCCTGGCCATCCTCCGCAGCCGCCCGGCCGGCAGCATCCTCGGCATCGCCGCGCGGCCGTTCGTGCGCAAGTTGCTGTAGATCGGGATCGGGTACGGCCTTCGCACCGTGCAGCGCGTGCCCGAATTGCAATTCGATGGGCGTCGCCGTGTCGTCATCGAAGGCGTAACGCCTTCGGTGGACGAAGGCCGTTTTCCCGCCAAGCGTGCGGTGGGCGACGTCGTGCACGTCGAAGCCGACATCTTCGCCGACGGCCACGACCTCATCTCCGCGGTGATGCTGTATCGGCACGAGTCGGAGAAAACGTTGACCGAAACGCGCATGACCGCGCTGCCCAACGACCGCTGGCGCGCCGATCTCACCGTCGATCGCCTCGGCTTCTACTACTTCACGTTCGAGGCGTGGATCGACCACTTCCTGACATGGCATCGCGATCTGAAGAAACGTCCCGACGCCGATCTCGACGTCCAGCTTCGCATCGGGCTGGAGATGATCCGCGCCGCCGCGCAACGTGCGAAGGACCGCGATCGAAAACGGCTCGAACATTACGTGACTGCGCTCGAAGGCGACGACGACCCGCGCGACAAGGTTCACGCGCTCGCGAACGATGAGCTCCTGGAATTGATGCAGCGCAATGCGGAGCGGAAGTTCGCAACGCGCTACGCGTGCGAGCTGGCCATCGAAGTCGATCCACGCCGTGCCGCCTTCAGCAGTTGGTACGAGCTCTTCCCGCGCTCCGTTGGCACGTTTCGCGACGTCGAAGCGCAACTGCCGCGCATCGCGAAGATGGGATTCGACGTTCTCTACGTGCCGCCGATCCATCCGATCGGAACGACGTTTCGCAAAGGGCGCAACAACAGCGTCACCGCGGACGAAGGCGACGTCGGCAGTCCGTGGGCGATCGGCGGTGCCGAGGGGGGACACAAAGCGATTCATCCGCAGCTCGGGACGATGGACGATTTCAAGCACCTCGTCGCCGCGGCGCGCGAGCGCGGAATCGAACTGGCGCTCGATATCGCTTTTCAAGCGTCGCCCGATCATCCTTACGTGACCGAGCACGAGAATTGGTTTCAGAAACGGCCGGACGGAACGATTCAGTACGCGGAGAATCCGCCGAAAAAGTATCAGGACATCTATCCGTTTCATTTCGAAACCGACGCGTGGTCCGACCTGTGGAAAGAGCTGTGCGACGTCTTCCGCTTCTGGGTCGACAAAGGCGTGCGCATTTTTCGCGTCGACAATCCGCATACGAAGCCGCTGCCGTTCTGGCACTGGGTAATCCGCACGGTCAAGAAACATCATCCGGACGTGATCTTTCTCGCCGAGGCTTTTACGAGGCCGAAGATCATGTACTGGCTGGCGAGAGCGGGTTTTTCGCAGTCGTACACGTATTTCGCCTGGCGCAATACAAAGTACGAATTGACGGAGTACTTCGAGGAGATCACGAAGCCGCCCATCAGCGACTTCTTTCGTCCGAATGCGTGGCCGAACACGCCCGACATCCTCACCGAATATCTGCAATACGGAGGACGGCCGGCGTTCACGATCCGCTTGATGCTCGCGGCGACGCTCTCCGCGAATTACGGCATTTACGGTCCGCCATTCGAACGCTTCATCGGCGCGGCGCGCGAGCCGGGCAGCGAGGAGTATCTCGACTCCGAAAAATACGAGGTCAAGCAGTGGGATTCCGTCGGCGACGACCTCACTGAATTGATCGCCGCCGTCAATCGCATCCGTCGCGACAATCCGCCGCTGCAGCAGAACGAAACACTGAAGTTTCATCCGACGACGAACGACGAAATCATCTGCTACAGCAAATCCGCGGGAACCGACGTCGTCCTGACCATCGTCAACGTCGATCCGCACAATACACAAGCCGGCTACGTGGAGCTCGACCTGGCCGCACTGCACCTAGACGCCAATCGTCCGTTCCAGGTGCACGAGCTGCTGTCCGGCGCGCGCTACACGTGGCACGGTGCGAGGAACTACGTGCAGTTGAATCCGCACGTCGTCCCCGCGCATATTTTCCGAATCCGACGCAAGGTGAGAAGTGAGAGAGATTTTGAATACTTTTTGTAGATCGTTGAGCGCGCGATAACCATGGACGACCTTTGGTACAAAGACGGGATCATCTATCAGACGCACGTCCGCGCCTTTTTTGATTCCAACAATGACGGCATCGGCGATTTTCAGGGGCTGACGCGCAAGCTCGACTACCTGCAGGATCTCGGCATCAACATTATCTGGCTGCTGCCCTTCTATCCCTCGCCGCTGCGCGATGATGGCTACGACATCGCCAATTACACGGCTGTCAATTCGAGCTACGGGACGTTGAGTGATTTCAAAACGTTCCTGAAGGAAGCGCATCGCCGAGGACTGCGTGTGATCACGGAGCTGGTCATCAATCACACCAGCGACCAGCATGAATGGTTTCAGAAGTCGCGGCGCGCGAAACCGGGATCGCCGTGGCGCGATTTCTATGTCTGGAGCGATAACCCGGCAAAGTACAAAGACGCGCGGATCATCTTCAAGGATTACGAAACGTCGAACTGGGCGTGGGATCCTGTTGCCAAAGCCTATTACTGGCATCGCTTCTTCTCGCATCAGCCCGATCTCAATTTCGACAATCCGGCTGTCCACGCCGCGCTCATCAAGGCGCTCGACTTCTGGATGGACATGGGCGTCGATGCGTTCCGCCTCGATGCGATTCCGTATCTCTTCGAGCGCGAGGGGACCACTTGCGAGAATCTGCCGGAAACGCACGACTATCTGAAATCGCTGCGCGCGCACGTCGATCAGAAATATCCGGGGCGGATGCTGCTGGCCGAGGCCAATCAATGGCCGGAGGACTCGCTGCCGTATTTCGGGGATGGCGACGAATGCCACATGGCCTTCAATTTTCCGGTCATGCCGCGCATGTACATGGCGCTGGCGCAGGAAGACCGCTTTCCGATCATCGACATCATGGCCCAGACGCCGGCCATTCCGGACAATTGTCAATGGGCTATGTTTTTGAGAAATCACGATGAGCTGACTCTGGAGATGGTCACGGACGAGGATCGCGACTACATGTGGCGCACCTACGCCTCCGACCGCCAGGCCCGCATCAACCTCGGCATCCGCCGCCGGCTCGCGCCACTGATGCAGAATCATCGCGGCCGGATTCACCTGATGAACGGCCTGCTTTTTTCATTTCCGGGCACGCCGATCATTTATTACGGCGACGAGATCGGGATGGGCGACAATATCTACCTCGGCGACCGCAACGGCGTGCGAACGCCGATGCAGTGGAGTCCGGACCGCAATGCCGGATTCTCGAAGGCCAATCCACAGCAGCTGTACATGCCGGTCATCATCGATCCGCAATATCATTATGAGCAGGTCAACGTCGAGCAGCAGCAGAGCAGCCCGTATTCGCTCTTGTGGTGGATGAAGCGCCTCATCGCGCAGCGAAATCGCTTTCAGGCGTTCGGCCGCGGCACGATGGAGTTTCTGCATCCCGAGAATCGCAAGATTCTTGCGTTCATCCGCCGCTATCAGGATGAAACGATCCTCGTCGTCGCCAATCTCTCGCGGCTCGTGCAATGTTTCGAGCTCGATCTCTCGCAGTTCGCGGGAAGGGCGCCTGTCGAGCTCTCCGGCGGCACGCGCTTCCCCGACATCAGCGACAAGCCGTACTTCCTCAATCTTGGGCCGTTCGCGTTCTACTGGTTCACACTCGAGCGCCAGCGCACAGAATCAGCGCTCAGCGGTGAGGAAGTTACTTCGCTTCGCGCGGCGAGTTTCGAGGAAGTCTTCTCCGACCGCAATCGCGCCGCACTGAGCCGCGCGCTGGAAACGTATGTGCGCTCGCGCCGCTGGTTCAGCGGAAAAGCGCGCACGATCACGTCATTGCAAGTCACGGAAACGGTCGCTCTTCCCAATGACGCAGGCCAGCTCACCTTCCTGCGCGTCGACTACGCCGACGGCGAGCCGGAGACGTATCTCCTTCCGCTGGCGATCCTGCAGCATCGCCGCGCGCAGGAGCAGGAGACGGCGATCCCGACGCTCATCGCCCGTCTGCGCGACGGCTTCCTTCTGTACGAACCGGTGACCGATCCGAAATTCACGGCCGCGTTGCTGGAGACGATCGCCCGCCGCCGCACGCTCAAGGGCGAGCAAGGCGCTGTAACCGGCACGGCATCCCGTCCTCGCGAATTGCGAGACGCAGCCGATCTCAATGCGCAGGTGCTCAAAGCTGAACAGAGCAACACGGCGGTACTCTACGGCGATCGATTCTTCATGAAGCTCTTCCGCCGCCTCGAGCCGGGCATCAACACCGACCTCGAAGTGACGCGCTTCCTCAATGAGGAGACGTCATTCACCGGCACGCCGCGGCTCGAAGGCGCGTTGCAATACGAAACGGCGGCGACGAGCGAGCCGACCACGCTGGCCATTCTGCAACGCTATGTGGAGAATTCCGGCGACGCGTGGACCTACACCGTCGACACGTTCGGCCGCTTCTTCGATTCCGTTCTGAGCGATCCATCGGCGGCGGAGCGGCTGGCGAAAGCTACGCCGTCGGAATCATTGCTCGCGATCGCCGACAAACCGACACCCGACATCGCGCAACAGACCATCGGCCTTTATCTCGCCGACGCCGAGATCCTCGGGCGCCGCACTGCGCAGATGCATCTCGCGCTGGCGTCGCGCGACGATATCCCAGCATTCGCTCCGGAAGCGATCACGCCGCATTATCAACGTTCGATTTATCAGCACATCCGCTCGCAGGCCGTTCGAACATTTCAACTGCTGCGCCGCCGCGGCAAAGGCATTCCGGCAGCGGAGGAATTGCTGGCGCGTGAGGAGGAACTGCAGCAGCGCATACGGCGGATTCTCGACGGCCGCATTACAGGCCTGCGCATCCGCACGCACGGCGATTATCACCTCGGCCAGGTACTGCATACCGGCAACGACTTCGTCATTATCGATTTTGAAGGCGAGCCGTCGCGGCCATTGAGCGAGCGGCGGATCAAACGCAGCGCGCTGCGCGACGTGGCCGGGATGCTGCGCTCCTTCCATTACGCGCCGCACGCGGTGCTTTTCGGACAGTCGCAGCATTCGGTGATTCGTGCCGAGGATGCGGCAACGGTAGAGAGTGGGGCGAATTTCTGGTATCGATGGGTGAGCGCCGCCTTCCTGCGCGCGTATCTTGCCGAAAGCGGCAATGCCGCGCATCTGCCGCAATCGCGCGAAGAGCTGCAGGTGCTGCTGGACGCGCATCTCCTCGAAAAAGCGCTTTATGAAATCGCGTACGAGATGAACAACCGGCCGGACTGGGTGCGTATCCCGCTGCGCGGCGTATTGGAGCTTCTGACATGATGAAAATGATCGCGGTAGTCATGTTCCTGGTCACAGCCGGCGCAGAGGCGCCGGCGGCCGACTTCACTCTGGAGCTGCATCGCGCGGGGATCGTTCGCGTCGGCGAGAACGTCGACGTCCTGTATCGCGCGGTCAACGGTCAGGCGCAACTCGTCGATTTGAAAGCCGAGGGAGAATTTACGCCGCTGCTGAAATTGACGATCGACGGACGCAACGACGCACTGCGCGCATACATCGGCGCAAGCGAGCGGCAGCTCATCGTGCGCGCGATCGACGTCCGCGATCCGCGATTCCGAACCGCGGCAGGCATTCACGTGGGCTCGACGCTGGGCGAGCTTCGAAAGGCTTACGGACGGCTCGAAAAAACCGGCGGCGAAGGAACTGTCGGCGCGCGCGTCGCTTCGCTCGCGATGACCTTCGACCTCGGCGGCGACGTCTACGGCAACGACCGCTACCGCGCCAGAGACTTGAGCGACGTGCCGGACGACGTACCGATCATCGGCATCTGGGTCAATTGATATTCTCGCCGCGATGCGCATCCGCTTCATCTGCATTCACGGGCATTTCTATCAGCCGCCGCGCGAGAACCCGTGGCTGGAAGCGGTGGAGACGCAGGATTCGGCGGCGCCGTACCACGACTGGAACGAGCGCATTACGGCGGAGTGCTACGGGCCGAACGCATCGTCACGCATCCTCGACGCGCGCGAGCGCATCGTCAAGATCGTCAACAACTACGCGGCCATCAGCTTCAACTTCGGGCCGACGCTGCTGTCGTGGCTGGAGCAGGCGCAGCCCGAAACCTATGCCGCGATTCTCGACGCCGACCGCGCCAGCCGCGAGCGGTTCGGCGGGCATGGATCGGCCATCGCGCAGGCCTACAACCACATGATTCTGCCGCTGGCGAACGCGCGCGACCAGCGCACGCAGGTGCGATGGGGCATCCGCGATTTCGAGAAGCGTTTCAAGCGAAAGCCGGAGGCGATGTGGCTGCCGGAGACCGCCGTCGACGTCGCCTCACTCGAAGCGCTGGCAGCCGAAGGGATTCGGTTCACGATATTGGAACCGCAGCAGGCGACGAGATGGAGAGCGATCGGCGAGGACGACTGGACCGAACAGAAGGGCGCCATCGATCCGACGATGCCGTATCGCTGCAATCTTCCGTCGGGACGTTCCATCGACATCTTTTTCTACGACGGTCCGATCTCGCGCGCCGTCGCGTTCGAGCGGCTGCTCGCGCGCGGGGAGAACCTCGCGCATCGTCTGCTCGGCGCGTTCGGCGAAGGACGTACGCATCCGCAGCTCGTCAACATCGCCACCGACGGCGAGACCTACGGACATCACCATCGCAACGGCGACATGGCCCTCGCCTACGCGCTCGACTACATCAACGAGCAGAAGCTGTCGCGCGTGGCCAACTACGGCCAGTTTCTGGCCGACGTGCCGCCGACACACGAGGTCGAGATCGCCGAGCGCACCGCGTGGAGTTGCAGCCACGGCCTCGGGCGGTGGGAGCGCGACTGCGGCTGCAGCACCGGCGGCGGCGAGGGGTGGAACCAGCAGTGGCGAATGCCGCTGCGCGATGCGCTCGACTGGCTGCGCGACGAATGCATCGGCATTTTCGAGTCGCGCGGATCGGCGGTGCTCCACGATCCGTGGGCCGCACGCGACGATTACATCGACGTTGTCCTGGACCGTTCCGACGAGAATCTGGAGCGCTTTCTGGCGAAGCACGCCAGCACGGAAAACAACACCGTTACGGTGCTCGAGCTGCTGGAGATGCAGCGCAACGCCATGCTCATGTACACGAGCTGCGGCTGGTTCTTCAACGACGTCTCCGGCATCGAGACCGTGCAGGTGCTGCACTACGCCGCGCGCGTCATCCAGCTCGCCGAGAAAGTTTCCGGACGCAGTCTGGAGCTGGAGTTCCTGCGCCGCATCGCCGCGGCGAGGAGCAACCTGCCGCAGCACGGCGACGGGCGGCAGATTTACGAGCTTGAAGTGAAGCCGACGCGCCTCGATCTCCGCCGCGTCGCCGCGCATTACGCGGTGGCCTCGCTCTTTGACAACTTCGCGCACGACGACCGCGTCTACTGCTACCGCGTCCGTCAGAACGATTTCGAATCGTTCCGCGCCGGCCGCGCGCGCATGGCCATCGGCTCGATCACGGTCACGTCGCTGATCACGCGCGAGGAAGCGTCGTTCGAATTCACCGTCATTCACCTCGGCGAGACGGAGCTGACCGGCGGCGTGCGGCCCGCGGCGATGCCCGAGCACTACGACGCCATGAAGCGCGACCTCAGCGAAGACATGCGCGTGAACGGCATCTCGTCGGTCATCCGCGTGCTCGACGAGTATTTCAATGAGCCGCTGCTGTCGATCCGCGCGCTGTTTCGCGACGAGCAGCGGCGCATCCTCAACCAGCTCTGCGACACGACGCTCAGCGAGGCGGAGAGCGCGTTTCACCAATTGCACGAGCGCTACGATCCGCTGATGCGTTTCCACGCCGCGCTCGGCGTTCCGCTGCCGAAGGTGCTGCGCACCGCGGCGGAGTTCGACGTGAACATGCAACTGCGGCGGATGGCGGCGAGCGACGAAGTGCCGTTCGGCGAGCTGGAGTCGCGCCTGCGCGAGTCGCGCGACGAGAAGGTGTCGCTTGACGACACGACGCTGATGTCGCTCACCGCCGCCATCGAACGCGCTGCCGCCGATTTCTCGCGCAACTCCGACGATCCGGAGAAACTGGAGAACTGGGCCAAGCTCGTGTCGATCGTCCGCGACGCCGGCGTCGACGTCGATCTCCGCCGTCCGCAGAACGATTACTACCGATTGAAAAAGTCGGTGCGTCCGGTCATCGCCGCGACCGCCGGCAACGGCTCATCGTCCGCAAATCGCTGGCTGCAGCACTTCGACGCCCTCGGCGAGAAACTTTCGATCAGTCCGGAGGCGCGAGGGTGATCCGCAGATGACGCAGATACACACAGATTTATGACCCACACCTCGGTGAAAGAACCGCAGACCACGCGCATCGCCGGCGTCCTCCTCCATCCGACCAGCCTGCCGGGACGTTTCGGCATCGGCGACCTCGGCGACGAATTGCTGGCGTTCCTCGATTGGGCGCAGAGCGCGGGACTGCGCATCTGGCAGATGCTGCCGCTCAATGCGCCCGGCTACGGCAACTCCCCGTACGGCTGCCTGTCGTCGTACGCCGGCAATCCGCTGCTGATTTCACCGCAGCGGCTCGTCGAGAACGGACTGCTGCCCGGCGATGCGCTGGATGACGTTCCGACGTTCGCCGAGGATTACGTCGAATTCGAGCGTGTCCATGAGTTCAAACAGAAGTTGCTCCGCCAGTCGTTCGCGCATTTTTATGAGCATGCCTCGGACGATCAGCGCCAGGCACTGGCCTCGTTCAGTCACGACAACGCGTGGTTGCCCGAATGGACACTTTACGCGGCGTTGAAAGAACACCACGGCGGGAAATCGTGGACGGAGTGGCCGTCCGATGTCGCGTCGCGCGATCGCGATGCACTCGCCGATGCGCGGCTCGAGCTCGCGGACGAGATCGCGTTTCACGAATACGTCCAGTGGCTCTTTTTCGCGCAGTGGGCGGCCGTGCGCGAAGCCGCGGCTGCCCGCGGCATCCGCATCATGGGCGACATCCCGATCTACGTCGCCGGCGACAGCGCCGACGTCTGGGCCAATCGCGAGATTTTTCAACTCGACGAAGACGGCGAGCCTAGTGTCGTCTCCGGCGTGCCGCCCGATTACTTCAGCGCCACGGGCCAGCGATGGGGCAATCCGCTCTATCGCTGGGACGTGCTGCGCGAGACGCATTTCCGCTGGTGGGTTTCGCGTTTCCGCGCCGCGCTCCGATTCGCCGACATCGTCCGCGTCGATCACTTCCGCGGTTTCGCCGCCTACTGGGAAATCCCGGCCAGCGAGCAGACCGCGATTCACGGCCGCTGGATGCCGGGCCCGGGCCGCGCACTCTTCGACGCGTTGCGCGACTCGCTCGGCGATCTGCCGCTCGTCGCCGAGGACTTGGGGCACATCACGAAGGACGTGCATGAGCTGCGCAAGGCCATCGGCGTTCCGGGCATGAAGATTCTGCAGTTCGCATTCGCGCAGCCCGACAGTCCGCACCTTCCGCATTGCTACGATCCGAAAACGGTCGTGTACACCGGCACGCACGACAACGACACCGCGCGCGGCTGGTACGAGGAAGCCGACGCCGCCGAGCGCGACGCAATCGCGTCATACCTCGGCGTCCGCGATGCGAACGACGTGGCCTGGAGCCTGATCCGCGCGGCGTACACATCCATCGCCGAGACGGCCATCGTTCCCGTTCAGGACATCCTCAACCTCGGCAGCGAAGCGCGCATGAACCGCCCCGGCGCCGAACACGACAACTGGTCGTGGCGCGTCGCCGCCGGCGCGCTGGCCTCGGAGCATGCCGAGGAGCTTCGCGCGCTGGGCGAAGTGTCGGGACGGGTTTGACGAGAACCGACTTCACCACCGAGGCACAGAGGACACAGAGAAATCCCTCTCTGTGTCCTCCGTGTCTCTGTGGTTAAACGGTCTCCCAACGTGCGAGAATCGTCCGCACTCGGAGGGATCGTTCATGCGTCGATTTCTGCTGGCGTCACTGATCGCGTTGCTGTGCGCATCGATGGAAGCGCAGATGATGACCTGCGAGTCGCCGCAGGGCGGGTATCGCGAGTGCCGCGTCGGATCATCGGGCGTCATCACGTTGGTCGGCGAGTTGAGCGAAGGGCGCTGCGTCGAAGGTGCGACGTGGGGTACGGTATCGGCCGGCGTGGTGTGGGTCGATCGCGGCTGCCGCGGACGTTTCCTCATTCGCGACAGCAACATGACTCCGGGCAGCCGGCGCGTCGTCTGCGAATCGACGAAAGGCGATCGGCAGGTGTGCCCGGCCGATCTCGTCCAGGCCTCCGATCCCGGCGGCGGCGTTTACCTTCTGCGCCAGCTCAGCGCCGCAGCCTGCAATGAAAACGAGACGTGGGGATACGACGCCGAGCGCGATCAGATCTGGGTGGAGCAGGGATGCCGCGCGGAGTTCGTCGTCGGCGCGCGCTTCGATCCGAAGAAAGTGATCGAGCCGCTCGACAACCTGCTCACATGCGAGTCCGTCAACGGGAAGCGGACGCAGTGCAACGCCGACACTTCCGGCGGCGTGCGCATCGTGCGTCCGCTATCCGATGCGGCTTGCCGTTACGGAAAGCAATGGGGTTACGACGCGAAAGGCATCTGGGTCAATGGCAACTGCCGCGCCGAGTTTGCGGTGCGCGGCAAGCCGAAAGCAGTCGTGACGACGCTGGCCTGCGAGTCGCTCGACGGGACGAAAGTGCAATGCCCGGTCGATACGCGCTACGGCGTCGCGCTCGTCCGACAGCTCGGCGAACACTTCTGCGTCCTCGGCAGGACCTGGGATTTCGACGCCACCGGCGTGTGGGTATCCGAGGGATGCCGCGCGCAGTTCGCGCTCGGCGGCTATCGGCTGCCGTCGCCGAACGTTCCTCCCAACGCATCGAAAGTGATCTGCGTAGGGAAGGACGATCAGCGCGTCCTCTGCCCGGCCGACGCCTCGCACGGCGTGGGCCTCCTCCGCCAGCTCAGCGAATCCGAGTGCATCCTCAATCACACCTGGGGCTACACCCGCGACGGCATCTGGGTGGAACGCGGATGCCGAGCGGAGTTCGCGGTGGCGAAGTAGGAAAGCCTTTTATCCGCAGATGACGCAGATAAAAACCTCTACGCCTTCTCGAGAATTGCGACTGGAAAACGGGCGAACAGAGAGCGGAGCGCGATTTGGGCCCCCTCCAGATTCTCCCCGGTGAAGAGATTGCGCCAGGAGCCGGGGGTCGGGATTGAGGTCTCGGGCCAGAAGTCGCCGATCGGGAACGTTCCCGGTTTGATGCGGTTCGCGAGAAGGCGCGGGACAACGACGACGATCGCGTTTTCCTTGAACCGGCGTTGGAACGCGACGATGTTCTCGCCGGCCTCGAGCGGCTCGTAACTGCCGTCGCGGAAAAGCTCCGCGTGACGCGATCGCACGTCGAGCACTTTCCAGGTCACGAACATCTTGATCCGGCTGTCGTGCCAGCGGCGGAGGAGCGTTTCGATGGAGAGCGAGTTTTTTTCGGACGCGGCCTTCATCTTTTTCAGCATCGCGCTGCGGCTCGCGTAATCGACGGGGCGGCGGTTGTCGGGATCGACGAGGCTGAAATCCCACAGCTCCGTCCCTTGATAGAAATCGGGCGCGCCGGGCGCGGTAGCTTTCAGGACGACCTGCGAGAGTCCGTTGAGGAAGCCGTAGAAGGCGACGCGCTTCTGGCTGCGGACGAAGTCTTCGCAGAAGGCCGTGTCGCTGAGGATCGCGTCGGCGAAGGCGAGCAGCGATTCTTCGTACGCCGGATTCGGGGCGATCCAGCTCGTGTGCGTCTTCGCTTCGCGCGCGGCTTTCTCGAGGTACTGCTTCAGGCGGTCGCGGATGGACGGCAACTCTTCGTCGTCGAGCGGCCACATGCCGATCAGCGTCTCGTAGATGAGCAGCTCCATGTTCGCGTCGGGGATTCCGTTCGCGCGATGCGGCGCGTTCATCTTCGACCAGCGGCGCACTTGCCGTTCCCACTGCGGCGCGATTTCGGACAGCACGTTGATGCGCGCGCGCACGTCCTCGCTGCGCTTCGTGTCGTGGGTCGCCGTCGCGTTCATGGTGTGCGGCCACTGCTGCTGCATCTGCGCGGCGCGCGCGTGAAACTCGGCCAGACCGTCGAACTCCGCGCCGCGTCCGGGATCGCCGCCGACCTCGTTGAGCGAGATCAGGCGGTTGTAGTTGTAGAACGCCGTGTCCTCGACGCCTTTGGCCATGACGCGGCCGGTGAACTGCTGCCAGCGCATGACGAAAGCCAGCCAGTTCTCGCGTTCCGAGGAGACGTAGCGAGGTGGATCGACGAGGAGGACGCGTTCGAGGAAGGTGAAGAGCCGTTCGTCGATCGCCGCGCCCGCGCGGCGGCGCGCCTCGGCGATCGCGGTGCGGATCGACTGCGCATCATCGTCATCCACATTCGTCTCGCGGATGTACGTCCGGTATACGCGCATGCACGCCGTCACCTCGGTGAGCGCCGAGGTCAGATCGACCGGCGCGAAATCGCGCGCGTTGCGGTCGGGCATGGCCACCGCGCCGAGCTGCTTGCCGAGGGCGCGCATCTCGCCGGAGAAAAGTTCGTGGATGACCTGCTTCTTGCGCTCGTAGCAGATGTCGTCGAACGTCGCCGTCACGCCGGTGAAGTTGCGGTAGAAGCGATCGAGCTTCTGCAAACCGTCCGGATCGACAAAGAGGGCGTTGACCGAGTCGAGGAAGTCGTAGCCGGTCGTCCCGCTGACCGGAAACTCGCGTGGCAGCTCCTCGCCATGCTCGAGAATTTTTTCGACGACGATGTAGAACGACTCGCCGCCGGCCGGTTCGCCCGCCAGCCGCAGTTGCAGCTTGCGCATGTGGCCGATCGGATCGTGAAGTCCGTCGATGTGATCGATGCGCAGGCCGGTCACTTTCCCTTCCGCGATCAGCTCCAGCGTCCGCCGGTTGCGCGCCTCAAAAACCTCGGGATTCTCGACGCGCACGCCGACGAGATCGGTGACGTCGAAGAAGCGCCGGTAGTTGATCTTCTCGCTGGCGATGCGCCAGTAGGCGAGGCGATACCACTGCACGTCGAGCAGCGCGTCGAGAAAGTCCGCGTCGCTGTTGATGCGTTCGATGACGGCGTGAAGTGCATCGCGGAACGGTTCGTCCTGCTCGTAAATCCGCCACAGCGTTTCTTTCAGGAACTTGCTGTTCGGAACTCCGCCATCGTCCTCGACCAGTTCGCGTAACTCGATGGCCACGCCCTCACGCGGCAGCGACTCGACGCATTCGCGCAGCACCTGGCCATACGAGCCGGGCGCGAGCGGCAGCCGCTTGTCGTAGTAGGTGAAGAAGAAACCGTCGACGTCGAAGTGGAGCTGGATCTCGCGCGACTCGAGCGCCTCGCCGTACGGCTTCCCCAGGATCGGGAGAAGGACTTTGCTGACGGTCTGGCCGCACGTGGTGACAGGAGTCCAGTCGATGTCGAAGTAGTGCAGGAACCGCGAGTGCTCGCCGTTTTCGAGAACGCTCATCCACCACGCGTTCTCGGGACTGGCAGCCATGTGATTCGGGACGACGTCGAGAAGAAGCCCGAGGTTCCTGCGCTGCAATTCGGCATGCAGCGCGTTGAAATCGTCATCGCTCCCAAGCTCGGGATTCAGCGCGTTCGCGTCGACGACGTCGTATCCATGTCCGCTGCCCTTGCGCGCTTTGAGGATCGGCGACGCGTAGATGTCGCTGATGCCGAGCTCCGCGAGGTATGGCGCGATCTCCCGCGCGTCGGCGAAGGTGAAGCCGGCGTTGAACTGGAGGCGGTAGGTCGCACGCGGGACGCGATACATGGGTGGGTTGAATGCGCTGCGAAAGGGGTGCCTGTCACGCGGAAGCGCGCGAATCGCGGAGAAGAACGAACGACTCGGGCTGCAGGGTGAGGCTGCCGTTCGCCACGATTGCGCCGAAGTTCAGTAGGGTCGTCCACGGATGTGATGGCAACTCGACCCGCTGCTCCCGATCGCTGAAGTTGAACCCCAGCAATGTATCGCCGCGTTTGACCAGCAGCGTTCGCCGCTCATCATCCGCATGCGTTTCGACCGCGTCGAGATCGAGCGAACGGAGGGCGGGGATTTCGCGGCGGAGGCGGAGCAGCTCGCGATACAGATCGCGCAGGTCGGACTGCTCCACGCGCGTCAGTTTCGAGCGATTGAACGTTTCCTCATCGTGTGGATCGGGCGGCTCGCCTTTCCATTCGAAATCGTCGAACTCTTCGGCGCGGCCTTTGCGCACTGCCTCGATCAGATCCTCGTCGCCGTGCGACGTGAAGTACTGGAACGGAGCGGTCTCGCCGTGCTCCTCGCCCATGAACAGCGTCGGGATGAATGGCGAGAGCACGACCGCGGCCGCGGCCAATCGCAGCTTGGCGGGCGAGAGGATCTCCGACAGACGTTCGCCGAGCATGCGGTTGCCCACCTGGTCGTGGTTCTGCGCGAACACCACGAACTGTTTGCCGTCGCGCGTCTTCGGCGATGCGCCGTACTTCCGGCCGAAGTACGGCGAATGCTGGCCGGTGTAGAGATAGCCGGCGGTCAGCGTGCGCGCGAGATCGCTGGTGCGGCCGTAATCGGCGTAGTAGCCATCGCGCTCGCCGGTGAGCAGCGTGTGCAGCGAATGATGAAAATCGTCGGCCCATTGCGAGTCGAAGCCGAGGCCGAGGTCGTCTTTCGGCGTGATCACGCGAGGATCGTTGAGATTCGATTCGGCGATCGTATAGACGCGGCGTCCGAGGGCGTGCGCGCGTTCGCGAACTGCGGACGTCAGATCCTGCAGGAACGGCTCGGCGGTGTGATCGATGATCGCGTGGACCGCGTCGACGCGCAGGCCGTCGATGTGAAACTCATCGACCCATTGCAGCGCGTTGTGAATGAAAAACCAGCGCACGTCGTCGCTGTGCCGGCCGTCGAAATTGAGCGCCATTCCCCACGGCGTTTTGTAGCGATCGGTGAAGTACGGGCCGTACTGTCCGAGGTAGTTTCCTTCGGGGCCGAGGTGGTTGTAGACGACGTCGAGGAGGAGCGCGAGGCCGCGGGCGTGGCAGGCGTCGACCAGGCGCTTCAGTCCGAGCGGACCGCCATACGAATTCTGCGCCGCGCCGATGTAGACGCCGTCGTATCCCCAGTTGCGCGTGCCGGGAAATTGCGCGATCGGCAACAGCTCGACCGCGGTGATGCCGAGCTCCTTGAGCGCGTCGAGGTGCTCGATAACGGCGTCGAAGGTGCCTTCGTGCGTGAAGGTTCCGACGTGCAGTTCGTAAACGACGTAGTCCTCGAGCGCGATACCGGTCCAGCCGGCGTCGTGCCATTCGAACTCGCGCGACACGACTTCCGACGGTCCATGCACGCCCTCGGGTTGCAGACGCGACGCAGGATCGGGACGATTGTCGCCATTGACGTTGAAAAAATAGCGAGTGCCCGCGTCGGCATCGATCGTGGCCTCGTGATAGCCGCGTGCGTTTTTCGTCAGCGCGATACGGCGCTCATCCGGCGCGACGATGTGCAGTTCGACCTTCGCGACGTCCGGCGCCCAGACGCGAAACTCGCAACGGCCGGGCGCGACGAGATTCGCGCCGAGCGGCGGCGTCTCATTCGTTGTGATCATCAACGTCATCCGGGGACGGAGTCAGGAAAACCGCGCCGAGCGGCGGCAGAGTGAGGTTGACCGACCACTTGCGGCCGTGCAGCGGAATCGGCGCGGCGTCGACGCCGCCCATGTTTCCCTGACCACTCCCACCGTACAGCACCGCGTCGCTGTTCAGCACCTCGGCCCAATGTCCGCCCGACGGAACGCCGACTTGATAGTTGTGCCGCGGAATCGGCGTGAAGTTCAGCGCCACGACCACCGGCTGCTCGGGCTGCGACTTCGATTTCCGCATCAGCACCACGACGCTGTTTTCCGTGTCGCAGCAATCGATCCATTCGAATCCGTCGGGCGAGAGGTCGAGCTCGTGCAGCGCCGGAATCGTGCGATAGGCCTTGTTCAAATCCTCGACCCAGCGCTGCAGCGTGGCGTTCGGCGGCGAGTCGAGCTGATCCCAATCGAGGCTGGCGTCGTGATTCCACTCGCGCCACTGCCCGAACTCGCCGCCCATGAACATCAACTTCTTGGCCGGCTGCGAATACATGTGCGCGAAGAGCAGCCGCAGGTTGGCGAAGCGCCGCCACTCGTCGCCGGGCATCTTGCGGATCAGCGATCCCTTGCCGTGCACGACCTCGTCGTGCGACAGCGGCAGCAGAAAGTTCTCGGTGAACGCGTACATCATGCGGAAGGTCAGATCGTTGTGGTGGAACTTGCGATGGATCGGATCGAGCGCGAAGTAGCGCAGCGAGTCGTGCATCCACCCCATGTCCCACTTCATGCCGAACCCGAGTCCGCCCACGTACGTCGGCCGCGAGACCATCGGCCACGCTGTCGACTCCTCGGCGATCACCTGAACATCAGGATGCGCCTTGTAGACGTCCTCGTTCAGCCGGCGCAGGAAGTTGATCGCTTCGATGTTTTCGCGGCCGCCGAATTCGTTCGGGATCTATTCGCCATGTTTGCGCGAGTAGTCGAGGTAAAGCATCGAGGCGACGGCATCGACGCGCAGTCCGTCCGCGTGAAAGACGCCGAGCCAGTACATCGCGCTCGATAGCAGGAACGAGCGGACCTCGTTGCGGCCGTAGTTGAATACGAGCGATCCCCAATCGGGCTGGAAACCTTTGCGCGGATCGGCGTGCTCGAAGAGATGCGTGCCGTCGAAATAGGAGAGGCCGTGCGCGTCAGTCGGAAAGTGCGACGGCACCCAATCGAGGATGACGCCGATCTCGTTCTGATGCAGGACGTCGATGAGGTACATCAGATCCTGCGGCGTTCCGTAGCGGCTGGTGGGCGCGAAGAAGCCGGTGCACTGATAGCCCCAGGAGCCGTAGAACGGATGCTCCATGACCGGCAGGATTTCGACGTGCGTGAAGTTCATCTTGCGCACGTACTCGGCGAGCGGCCCTGCCATTTCGCGATAGGTGAGCGGACGATCGCCGTCCCGACGCCACGACCCGAGGTGCACTTCGTAGATCGACATCGGTGCGGTGAAGGAGTTGCGTTGCGCGCGGTCGCGCATCCAGTCGCCGTCGTTCCATTCGTAATCGAGATCCCAGACCACCGACGCGGTTTCGGGCGGCGTCTCCTGCATCACCGCGAACGGATCGGCTTTGTCGACGCGATAGTCGTTGAATTTCGAGCGGATGTGGAACTTGTAGTGCACCCCTTTGCCGACGTTCGGGACGAAGCCTTGCCAGATGCCGGATGCGCCGAGATGTTCGAGTTGATGCTGGTCAGGATCCCATCCGTTCCAATCGCCCATGACGCTGACGGATGCGGCGTTCGGCGCCCAGACGGCGAACGTCGTTCCCTTCACGCCGTCGCGCGTAGCGACGTGCGATCCGAGTTTTTCCCAGAGACGCGTGTGGCTGCCTTCGTTGAAAAGGTGAAAGTCCCAATCGCTGAGATGTAGCACAGACACTCCTGTCTGTGAGTCCGCGGGGAGATCGACTTCGATGGTCACACTGGGAACGATATCCGCTCCGACGGTTTGCGCCTCATCGGCAATTTTCTTCGCGCGCGGAGTCCGCTTGCGCGGCGCTGCCGTGGTCGTTTCTTTTTTCTTTCTGGTTGCCATTTCGTACGTTGTCTCGATAGCAAGCCGCGCGCCGTTGACGGACAGCTTGAACCACAGAGACACAGAGGACACTGAGGCCTCTGTGTCTCTGTGCCTCTGTGGTTAAACCAGCCTTGCCACCCGCAGCACTTCGCCGACGCTCCATGCTTGCGCGATGCAGCCGCGTGGAGCGTGAGGGGCGTCGCCGTCGAAGATTTCGCCGATCGTGCCGAGGCCGGCTTCGTTGAGGTGCGTGGAGAGATTGGTGAGCAACGTTCGTGCGGAGGCGGCGCCGGACTCGCCGCGATAGCGAAGGAGCGCGTCGACGTAGGCGCCGAGGAGCCACGGCCAGACGGTGCCCTGGTGGTAGGCGGTATCGCGCGAACGTTGATCGCCGATGAGGCGGCCGCGGTAGCGCGGATCGTTCGGAGACAGCGAGCGCAATCCGGCCGGCGTCAGAAGCTGCGACTCACACACGCGCAAAATCTCCGCGGCACGCGCATCGTCGAAGAGCGGGAAGGGGAGGGCGATGGCGAAGAGCTGGTTCGGACGAATCGACGCATCGTTCGGATTGACGACGTCGAAGCAGCATTGCGACTGCCGGTTCCAGAACGCCGATTCGAACGACTCGCGAACGCCGTCCGCGCGCGAGCGCATCCCGCTGTCGGCCGACAGGTCAGCCACGATGCGCAGCGCGTTGTACCAGAGCGCGTTGATCTCCACTGGCTTGCCGCGGCGCGGCGTCACCGCATTGCCGTCGACGATCGCGTCCATCCACGTCAGCGCCACGCCGTTCGCGCCGGCGTAGAGCAGGCCGTCGAGATCGACGTGAATGCCGAAGCGCGTGCCGCGGTCGAGCCAGTTGATGGCTTCGCGCAGCACCGGCAGCGCCTCGTCGCGGACAAACGCATCGTCCTTCGCCGCTTCGCGATAGCGCCAGACGGCGATGAAGAGCCAGAGGCCGGCATCGACGGAGTTGAACTCCGGCTCGTTCGTGCCGTCCGGAAAACGATTCGGAATCATCCCTTTGCTCGCCGCGGCCAGCCAGCGGCGAAGGATCTGTTTCGCGTCGTCGAAACGTCCCGTGGCCAGGCACAGACCGGGCAGCGCGATCATCGTGTCGCGGCCCCAGTCGGTGAACCAGTGATAGCCGGCGATGATGGTCTTCTTTTCGTCGCGCTCGATGAGGAACTGATCGGCGGCGAGATGCAGTTCGCGCGCGAAATCGTCAGTGTTCACCACCAGTGCTTCGCGGCGCGACCGTTCGTCATCGATCATGCCGAGCGCATCCCAATCGTCTTCTTCGGTTGAAATGACGACCGGCAAAACATCGCCGCGTTTCAGCGTCACGGCGTACGAACCGGGCGTGAAGAGATCTTCGAGATAGTCGAGGCCGCGCTCGCGCTCCCGCTCGTAAGTGAACTCCTTCCAGCAATCGGGCTTCGGGTGGAACTTCGCGCCCGGCACGTCGACGTGGATGAACGGCAGGGCGGCGTCGGTGCAGTGAATGAGCGAGTGGTAGTCGCGCCCCGCCAGAAACGGCGAGAGGCGCAGCTCGAACGCGCCCACGCAATCGAGCACCTCATAAAGAACGATGGTGAGATTTTCGCCGTTTGGCGCGACGACGGTTTTGCGCAGGCGGACGCCGCCGGCCGCGTACTCCCAGACCGGAAAGACGTCGCGCCGGAACGACACCAGCCGTTCGAAGCCGCAGGGGTGGATGACGTCGGGAAAGCGGTTCGCGGCCAGGTCGACGCCGTTGACGGTCTCGTCGAGTTTCGACACGATCACCGTGCGCTCCGTCCGGCCCGGCAGCGCGGCCACGAGCATGCCGTGATAGCGGCGCGTGTTCGCGAAGATCACCGACGATCCCGCCCAGCCGCCGAGTCCGTTGGTCTCGATCCATTCGAACTGCGAGGCGCGTTCGAAATCGTGGAGAACGTCGGGTCCGAGGGCGATCATCTGGCCGACTTTATGCTACGACCGGACCACAGGCCTTCTCCCATGCGCAATGGAAACGTGCTGGTCGTCGAGGACGACGACACCATCCGCCGGCTGCTCGTCGAATTTCTCCGGGAGCACGAGTCGGTCGGCGTCGACGGCGCGCGCGACGGTGTGGAAGCGCTGCACCAGATCGCGACGACCCCGTACGCGGTGGTGATCCTCGACGTGCTGATGCCGAAGATGAGCGGCATCGACGTTCTCGACTCGCTCGAAGCGCTCACATCCGATCCGTCGGTGAAGTCGCTCGACGATCCGCCGGCGGTGCTGATCATCACCTCCGCCGAACGCGGCGCGCTCCCCGACTCCGCGATCTACCAGCGCTGCCCGCGAATCGTGCGCGGCATCTTCCGCAAGCCGATCGACGTGGAGAAGCTGACGAAGTGCGTGGAGATGTATTTGAAGTAGCCGCGGAGCGGCTAACGAAGGTAGCGAGGGGTGAGAGCGAAGCGAACACCCCTCGTTGCGAGGATTCAAAAGGATTTGTGCCGCGTCAGCGGCACTCGATGGATGTCACATTTCTCCAGTACCGCTGACGCGGCACGAACTGGGGGCGCTCCCGGGTTCGAGGGGTGTTCGCTTCGCTCTCACCCCTCGCTATCCTCTGAAGCCGCTCCGCGGCGCCTTTACACCTGAACCTTCTGCGTCGTCAGTCCGACGTGATCCGTCAGCTCGTCGCGCACGGCTATCACGATGCGATACGACCCCTTGGCCAGCATCAGCGGCGGGATGGTGATCGTCATCGGGCCGGTGGCCGATTCGTTCGGCTTCAGGGTGATGTCCGCGAAGCATTTCACGAGCTTGATGTTGCGGCCGTCATCGTCGAAGACGGAGACATAGACGTGAAGCCTCGTGCGCGAGCCGCTCGCATCGGTGATGTATTGCAGCGACTCCATGTTCATGGCCGCCTTGATCGGAACGATGGCCGTCAAACCGCGGTACTGCGGCGCATCGGCCACGAGCGTCATCGGCAGCGTGTTCGCCTGCA
>Ga0157376_10000462_pt1 | contig 26233 bp, 20 predicted proteins | sample M45metaG_FD_121801 | JGI IMG/M metagenome (GOLD analysis project Ga0157376, IMG submission 121801) | Miscanthus rhizosphere microbial communities from Kellogg Biological Station, Michigan, USA - M4-5 metaG | ecosystem: Host-associated > Plants > Roots > Rhizosphere > Soil | place: USA: Michigan...
TGAAGGACAGGTTGTGCAAAGCTGACACCGCTCACCGATGCCGCTCTCGCCACGTACCGATATTATGGCTTCCGGGCTGACCAGGACCGTTACTTGATTCGATTTCATCGAGGAAAACTGGCTTAACGTGCATTCCAAATTCCATATCTCATTCCAGGACCTTCGTTTGCTCGTCTGGAAGGACGTGCAAACAGGTCGTGAATGACTGGGCTGAAACTGGCCTTTGGGACAGTTTTTGAGCAACGCCTCCAAACTCTTCGGCACACCCACGAGTTGAGCCGCAAGTCGGTCACCGACGCTTCGCGCAGAACAATTTTGCGCCGCCCTGGTATCCGTCGACGACGATCCGCCAGCGGGTCGAGCTCCGCGGTGATGACCACCACAGTGCAGCTTACCAAGTGGTTTAACCGTACGACTTACTAGCGAGACTTGCCAGAGGGCTTCCTCACAGTCGGTCGCAAGAACCGAGCGGCAGCTTTCCGCCAAAGCTGCCTATCTTTGTTTTTGTGTAGCAGAGTTCGAAGGTTCGGGAAGGGATCCGTGTGCATGTGAAGAAAATTCTGAAGACGAACGCGCTGAAGATTATTTGGAAGGACAAGCCGGAGACTTCGCACGAAAAAAAAACGCCGGGGCGCTTCGCTGAGGGGCCAAGGCACCCCGGCTTTATCCTGCTCGCCTCCGCAGTGAGTGAGCAAGAAAACCGCTGTATAACGCAAAACTTGCTTCAGAACCTTTAAGTCCGGCCCCGAAATTGGAAAACCGGCTACTACTTCTCTTCGTCGCCGCGCAAAAATTCGTAGCGTTCGATGGCGGCTACCACTCCGACCGATTCTTCATCGCGGGATTCGGTTCGCTGCACGCGACCAAGGCAACGAACGCGGACCGGACCCGCCAGAGTGATCTCGTTGGGAAGCGTCAGAAGGATTTCAACGGGCGAACCTTCCTTCACGTCTTTTCCAAGGTAGAAGTAGACCCCACGGGAACTGACGTCGCGGGATTCGGTGCTGGTTTCCCCCACGGCTGCTCCAGTGGTCCAACGGACCGTAAGGGGGAGCCGCATGGTAAAGCGTTGGGTGGTGCGGCGTTCTGAGCCCGACAAGGGAGATCCTCCTCGAATGAAGGAAGAGTGTAGCCGGAGCGCGTCTAGTGGACAATAGGCCAAGAGGTACAAAATCGATTCGGCATTGGGCAGTACGAAGGTACTGGTTCCTGGTGGATCGTGACTCGTTGTCAGTAAACGATCGCGTGGTGACTCGTGGCTGGTTTGCCGATTATACGTCCTGGCTTGCCTCTAAGCGCTTAGTCAGGAACGATAGTTCCTGTTTCGTGGCGAAGGGTTCGCGGATGGCAATAGAAAACCCTAGGGGAGCTTGCTCGGGGCCGAGTTGAGGGACTCGTCCTTACCCTCGCTGTCCGAGCCGGCTCCAGCGAGGAGCAGCCCTACCCTCTTTTTGTAGGTATTCATTCTAAAGGAGTTACGGGAGGCACTTTCCTAAGAGGGGAAAAATCAGGGTAGCGTACCCGATAAGGTAAATCGAGGGACGCATGTGAATTCGAATTCTGATGTGCAGGTTCACCGGCTAGTCTGAACTCATAAGTAACCAGCAGTCGCCGTCCCAGCTCTGAAATTTCTCGCGAACTTTCTTATCGCTCCGGCACTTGAAGTCGTAAAAACGCGGCTGCCAGAAATGCGGGAGATCTGCTGCACTGCGGCCAAAGCAAGGCTCTCGCTGGTTTGCGTTTGTGGATTTCTTGCAGGGCGATGGCGGAAACGGAGGGAGACGCCTTATATCAAGCCTTTCGATCCTGTGGACGGTCGCCGTTCGGAGTTTCGCTGATCAAGCAGCTGAACGCGCTCCGACATGACGACGTAACCGATCAGAGCGAACTGATATTTGACCCACACGCAGTGAAGTACGGAGAAGAAGAGGTTTCGTGCTCTTGCTTGGCGAGCCGAGAGAGCCGGCGGTAACAACTGAAGGTGATGAAGTGAGATCGCCCTCTGCCGTGCGGGTTTGGCGCTGGTTGATTTTGGCACGCCGCGGGGTGCGGACAAGGAACGCTGGTTGAGGGGAAAAGACCCTCGCGAGTGGGCCTGGCATATCATGGGAAATCAGTCAGATGGATTGAGGGACTTGCTGACAATGGAAGAGACGCTGGAGGCGATGAAATTGGTAGAGGCGCGGGGGCAGCGCACCCGCGAAGGACGGGACGGCTCGCGCGGAGTCAATACACTTGCGAGCCTACCTACCTGGGCGCTGGCAGCGGTACTGGCAGCGGCGACGCTGGGAGTATACGGGACAACACTGCGGAACGGGTTTGTGGATTTTGACGACCGGGAATACATCACTAAGAACGTTCACGTGCGGGCCGGGTTGACGTGGACCAGCGTGAAATGGGCGTTTCGCAGCCTGGATGCGGCGAACTGGCATCCGTTGACTTGGATTTCGCACATGGCGGACTGCCAGATGTTTGGGCTGAATCCGGCCGGGCATCACGGGGTGAGCATGCTGCTGCACGTGATCAACGTGGTGCTGCTATTTGTGCTGCTCTATAAAGCGACCGGATACCGGTGGAGAAGTTTTTTTGTGGCGGGACTGTTTGCACTGCATCCACTGAACGTGGAGACGGTGGCGTGGGCATCCGAGCGGAAGAGTTTGCTGAGCATGCTGTTTTCGCTGCTGGCGGTGGGTTGCTACGGGTGGTACGCGCGAGCACCACAAGTGCGGAGATATTTGGCCGTGGCGGGATGCTTTGCACTGGCGCTGCTGGCGAAGCCGATGGCCGTGACGCTGCCGGTGGTGCTGTTGATTCTGGACTATTGGCCGCTGGAGCGAATGCCAATTCCCTTTTCAAAGAAGAAGACGGGTGGCGTTAAGAACGAGTTCTGGAAACGCTTCGGCGGGTTGGTTGCGGAGAAAGTTCCGCTGTTCTTGATGAGTGCGGCGAGTTCATGGGTAACGGTGATCGCGCAAGAGCGCGGCCATGCCACCAGCAGCATGGGATTTTTGACGACACAACTGAGACTACAGAATGCGTTTACGTCTTACGCGGAATATATCGGCAAGATGTTCTGGCCTTCGAAGATTTCTTACTACTATCCGCATCCGGTGGATCAGATTGCGGTGTGGAAGTTTCTGCTGGCAGCGTTTCTATTAGCCATTATTAGCGATGTGGTGTGGCAGAATCGCGAACGGCGGCACCTCCTGTTTGGGTGGACACTGTTTGTGATGACTCTGGTTCCGGTGATCGGTGTGATCCAGGTGGGGATGCAGGCCAGAGCAGATCGCTATGTGTACATACCGTTCATCGGGTTGTTCATCGCGATTATTTGGGAGCTGAACGACCGTTGGGAACAATGGAGTGCTTCCAAACAAGTCCGGCAAGGAATGGTTGTGAGTCTGATTGGTATAGCAACTCTGTTGATTGGCAGTTCGATGGGTGCGGCGACGGTGAAAAATATTGGGCACTGGCGTGACAGCGTTAGTTTGTTCACCAGCGCGCACAAGGCGATTCTCAAACCGAATATTCGGATTGAGACGAATCTGGCAACAGCCCTGAAAGATCAGGGAAGAACGGCCGAAGCGATTGAACATTTCCGGATTGCGGAATCGCTGGCGCCGGGGATGTTCATTCCTCATTTCAATATTGGTTATGCGCTGGCGGAGAGTGGAGACAATGCGGGCGCGCTGCCTGAACTGAAGGAGGCGGTGCGCTGCGCTTCGAATCCAGAAGAAAAGACCCGCGCATTGAATCGGTTGGCGGTGGCCTACATGGATTTGGGAAAAAACGAAGAATCGGCTGCTGCGTTTTCAGAGTTGTTGAAGATTCAGCCGCAATTGCTGGCGGGTCACGCCGGACGCGGGCAAGCGCTGTTTAATTTGGCCCGATACGAAGAGGCGAGTGCGGATTTTGTGGCGGCGGCGGAGGTTCGGCCGGCGGGGGAATTCTTTTTGATGGCGGGAAAATCGTTGGAGGGTGCCGGGAAGTTTATGGAAGCGGCGGAGGAATATCGGCGGACGTTGAAGACGGAGCCGGGGTTGGCGGAAGCGCGGACGCGGTTGGATGGATTGGAGAAGAAGTTGGCGATTGGCGGAAAGAGTAAAGCAGACAGATAGGAAGAGGATGGCGACCCTAACGAGGCCGCTATATGATAGCGAAAGTCAAACCACCCGCCTCAGGAGCCAGCCCCTACAAGTGCAAGAAAAACTCCAAGAGCCAGAGAATAGCAGCACCCGAAAACCGAGCGTTGATCGGATAAGAGAGAATGCTCCGAACAGATGGCCTGTAAGCTTTTGGCCGAGGACCGAAGGTTAACAATCAGAACTTGGTGCTGGAGCTGGGAGCGGTGGAGAAATTCTACCGGCAGTTTGCCGCCCGGACACGATATCGGCATGAAGGCCACCGCCAACTGCCACTGGTTCGTGAATCTGCTGACGGCAGTGAAAGCGGTGCTGCAGCGCAGCGGCGATGTGTTGCTTGACTCTAATCGAGCGGCACCCAACTACAAAATCAACGTCAAGACTTGAGGACTGGGGTCCAGACTTGCATGGGGCTGGGGGCGCGATTGGCCCAGGCGTAGTAGGGGATGAAAGTAAGTGGAACTTTGGTGGTCTTGCCTTGGGCGGCGGAGGCAGGGAAATACAGGCCGCGGCGCGCTTCGGGTGTTTGGATGGCGACGCCTTCGCGGCGGAGGACGACAACGCCATCGAGCAGATCCTTTTCATAAGATTCGGTGAAACCTTCTTCGGATGAGACGTCGGTGAGCGCAAGGTCGCTGACGGCTACGCCTTCCTTTTGATCCAACTGTTCCAGGCAATAGACGATGGGGCCGCGTTGCACAGCGGCGCGGCCACTATTTTCGACGACGCGCGCGTTGGCTTCGAGAATTTGGGGAGCCATATCGAGATGAAGCGTGATGTTGTCGCCGGAGGACCAGCGGCGACGGAGGCGAACATAGCCGCGTTCGATTTCCGTGGATTCCGTAATCCCCATGACCTGGACGCGAGTACTCCATTCCGGCTTGCGCAGGAAAAGAGTGAATTCCGTCGGAGATGCGGGACTGATTTCAAATTGGACAGTACCCTTCCACGGATAGTCGGTTTTTTGCTTGACTTTGATAGGTGTTCCATCTTCCAGACGCCAGTTAAGTTCGGAATTATGGAAAAGGTGGACGTAGAGTCCTTCCTTACTGGTGCTGTAAAAATAGCCGGGCAACGAAGCAAATGTGCGTTCGAGATTCGGCGGGCAACAGGTGGTGTCATACCACTCATTGCGGATGTGTTCGTCGGTGGAAGGATCGAATGCCAGCGGATTGCGATAGCAATAGAGCGTACCGCTGAGGGACATTCCGGAATTGATGCCGTTGTAGAGAGCTCGCTCAATGATGTCGGCGTGGCGGGCATTGCCGGTGGCAGCGAGCATGCGCCAGTTCCACATCATATTGCCGATCGCGGCGCAGCTTTCTCCATAGGCTTGGGCGTTGGGAAGTTCGTAAGAGTTGCCAAAAGCTTCGCCATCGCTGCGTGCGCCGACTCCACCGTTGATATACATCTGGGAAGAGACCAGATCATTCCAAAGCGTTGCGAGCGTTTTCCAGTAGACCTGATCGCCAGTTTCGAGATAGTAGTCGGTGGCGCCGCAGCAGGCGTACATGGCGCGAACGGCGTGGCCCTGGAGATGAGTGCGCGATGTGAACGGCTTACCGCAGAAATGATAGACGTAGTCATTGGGTTTGAGGGGAATGCGTGAATCGCCGCGCAGGAGATATTCAGCGAGGGCAAGATGGCGTCTGTCGCCGGTGATGCGGTAGAGCTCAACGAGGGCGAGTTCCATTTCCGGGTGGCCAGACATGAGTGGCTTTTTGTCGGGTTCAGGCCCGAAAGTGGGCAGAAGAAAATCGTTGATGAATTTCAGGCCGGCGTTGAGCAGGGTCTGATCGCCGGTCCCGCGATAAAAGGCGATAGCACCCTGGATCATGTGACCCGAATTATACAGTTCGTGGCCCCATTGCTGGGTTTTGGGTTCCATGCGCTGCGCGAGGTGATCACGGACGTAGTAGGTGTTGAGGTAGCCGTTCGGTTCCTGCGCGGCGATCACTTCTTTGATGGTGGAATCGGCGACCGTCCGAAGTTGAGGATTGGTACCCGATTGCAAGACGAAGCCGATGGCTTCGAGCCATTTATAAATGTCGGAATCGGAATAGACCGGACCGCGCTGGGGAGCGTCACTCTTGCCAACGAGACGGCGGAAGTTGTCCATGCGGCCGTTGACTTCGAGGAGTTTGCCCATGGAAGGGATGCTGGTTTCGACGTTGGCTTTGCGGCGGGAAGACCAAAATCCTTCGTTAATGGTTACGGCGTGGATCGGAATATTTTTTAGTTTTGCATAGGGCGAGTGGGCGAGGTTGAGGATGCCTTGTTCGTTCCAGGGAGAAGTTGCCGAGGGTTGATCGGCGAAACGTGCGACAGATCGCGGGAGAGTGGAGAGAAATGCAGCAGAAGTTGCGTTGGAGACGAATTGTCGGCGCGGGATGCGGGCGGTCATGAATGAGGCTCCTTCTTTGGATTGCGCGTGCAGATGATACCTGCGCGGTGGGCGAGTGGGAAGAGCGCGGCCGCAGAAGGCGCGAGCTGAGCTATGCTCCCGGTCTAAAAACTGGCCACTACAAGAGCGGAAACAAATGGCCGCTACAACGGCAAAGAAAGATGACTAGGTGTGGTCGATTAGGCGGTGGTGGATGGCGTAGAGGGCCAGTTCTAGGCGATCCGAGACCCCGAGTTTGTCGAAGATATTGTGGAGATGGTTTTTTACGGTTTGCTCGGAGATGAAAAGTTTTTCACCGATTTCCTTGTTACGGAAACCCTGGGCGACCAGCTGGACGATCTCTTTTTCACGGTCGGAGAGCAGCGGCTTTTCGCGGCGTGGGCCGGATTCGGAGGATTTGGAAAAAGCTTTCATTACTTCGGCGGTCATGCGATTGTCGAGCCAGATTTCTCCGGCGAAAACGCGCTGAATGCTCTTGACCAGAAGATCGGTGGCGGATTGTTTTAGCACTACGCCGCGAGCGCCGAGACGCATGGCGCGGACCACGTCGCGATCGTCTTCGGCTGCAGTGAGAACGATGACGCGAGTAGGAAGCTGATCGAAATTGACTTCTTCGAGGACGGCCAGGCCGTCTTTTTCGGGCATGCGGAGATCGAGCAGCAAAATATCCGGTTTGAGTTTGGCGAGCAGCTTGATGCATTCGGCGCCATTTTGGGCTTCGCCGACGATGACGATTTCTTCGTCGCCGTCGAGAAGTTTGCGCAAACCGTCGCGGAAGATTGCGTGATCATCCGCCATGAGAACCCGAATCTGTTGTTTTGTCTTAGCCATAGTTTAGATTAATGCTTGCACAAGAAACCTTTTTTATTTCAGGGCTTGCAAGTACCAGCCCTGCAGCTCTGAGACTCCTTTCAGGCGCGGGTTGTAACCAAGACCTTAAACCCCTACCCTAACGGAATCTCAATTGTCAGACGTGCCCCATGTCCCGGGCTCGACTCCACAGTCAAATCCCCGTTGACGGTACGCGTGCGCTCCTTGATGGAAATGGGTCCCAGCCGCAGACGATCTAGTTCATCACCAGTAAACTTCCCGGCAAAGCTGAAGCCTTCACCATTATCGTCCACCACCAAAAGCAGACGGCTGTCGTCCTGAGAAAGTTTTACCACGACATGTGTAGCCTTAGCATGCTTTTTTATGTTGTTGAGTGCCTCACGGTAAATCTGGAAAAGCTCGCGACAGACACGGTCTGGAGCATGTAAATCGGCGGAATCAAGGATCAAATCGAGGGCCAGGCCAGCTTCATTACGAAAACGCTCGGCAAAACCGCGCATCAGGTCGACCAAGTCAGCGGACTGCACACGTACCGGGCGGAGGTCGGTGACAAAGTGGCGAAGCTCGGCGGACTCATTTTTTACGGTTTGCTGCAGGCTAGCGAGGGACGATTCGGCGTGGTCAGGGGCCGAAACGACGCGGCGGCGAAGCACGTCCAGCTGGATCTCGATACTTAAGAGAGTTTGTAGAATGCCATCGTGCAGATCGCGAGAGATGCGGGAGCGTTCGGCTTCAATGGCCCGGGCGCGAAGATGGCGGAGCAGAAAGATATTTTCGAGCGACGGGCCAACATGGAGAGCGACGCGCTCCAACCAGGCCAAGTCTTCGGCGTGGAACGGGCCGTTGGGGCGTTTGCCGTTCACCAGGAAGATGCGCCCGGCTGCCTTTTCGTTTTGGTCGAAAGCGACCGACATGAACGAGCGGACGCGAAATTCGGTTTGGGTGGTGCGCGGAAGGCGCGGGAGATTCTTGATGGCACGGCCGTTGCGGCGGTCCCAGCCGAAGCCGGAGCCGGCAGCTTCGAGAGAGTTCCAAGCAAGGGAAGCGTCCATGTCGTCCAGCAGGAAGCCGTCGGTGCGAGCGAGAGGAAGGCTATCGGGCGTGATGCGTTCACTTTTTCCGCTCTTTAGGCGCCACAGGAAGATGCGTTCGAGATCGAGGTCACGAAAGAGCAGGAAGGCCTGTTCAGCTTGAAAAGACTGCGCGAGTTCTTCAAGGAAAAGGCGAAGGGATTCGGCGAGGCCTTGTTCCACCTGCATGGTGGCGGTGATGGTGGAGAGAAAATGATTTTGCGAGGCGAACTTGCGACTGCCGTCGCCGAGAAGTGCCAGTCCGGCGCCGGAGGCGAACATGGCAACGACGATGGCGATCCAGGTGAGGAGATGGAAGCCGCGAGCGTCGCGTTCGACTACGTTTAGGAAAGTGATGAGCAGAGCGAGAGCGCCGGAAATCGGAATTGCGGTGCGAAGTCCCCAGCGACTGCCCGCTGCGTAGGAAATGAACAGGAACGGGAACCAGATGGGTACGGCGATAGGACTCAGGTGAATGAGGATGGCGATAAGCGCCAAGTCAATGGCTAGCGGTGCGTACCAATCGCGATCGGCAAGCAAAAGTTCGAGTGCGATGACGGCGAGGCTGTAGCCGAAATAGCCGATCAGGAAATAGAGGCAGCGATGGGAGTCGGCGGAAGCGGGCCATTCAAGTATGGCAAGAATGGAAAGCAAAATGATGATTGGGCGGGCGAAAAGAATTTGCCGCTCGAAATGGCGGCGATCGGAGTCATGGGGACTCATTGGGGGCTCATGCGCGGGAACGCAATCCTAGAGCGAGTCTAACAAGGGGTTTCGTAGCGCCGAGCGGGAGATGCGACGGTCGTTGCTAGTTTTGCAACGAGAGGAGTAGGAAGATAAGCACAATAGGCGGGTGAGAAGCGGGGTTTTGGGCGAAGGAATGTCGTGGTAAACTTGACAGGAGTGGTGGGAGTAGCTCAGCTGGTAGAGCGCCGGTCTGTGGCACCGGATGTCGCGGGTTCAATCCCCGTCTCCCACCCCAAGAATCAGCGTCCGGCGGTTAGGAAATCCTTTAACACTTTAAAATACTTAGCTGCCATTCGATCTACCCAGGCCGAACTCGCGGTGCGTGGCTAATAGCGCGGCTTTCACGGAATCGTCGGACACTACGAAGGAGATGTTGGTTTCCGAGGAGCCTTGGGCGATGGCGATGATGTTGACTCCTTGCTGGCCCAGACAATGAAAGGTGCGGCCGGCAACGCCGGGAGTGCCGCGCATGTTTTCTCCGACTACCGCGACAATGGCGATGTTGGGGTCCATGGTGATGTGATCGACCACCTGATGGGCCAGGTCCTGGGCGAATTCATGGCGAAGGGCCTCGATGGTAACTTGCGAGTGGGCTTTGGCGACGATGAAGCAGATGTCATTCTGCGACGACGACTGAGAAATTAGCAGGACTTCAGCGCGAAGTTGCGCAGTGGTTGAAAAGGTGCGGCCGACGACGTCCGGGACGCCGACAATGCCGGGGCCACCAACGCTGATCAATGCGACATCGCGGATGGCCGTGAGTGCTTTTACTCCGCCGCCGATGCTGTGGCCTTGCGCGGTGATTTTTGTGCCGAGTTTTTCCGGCGCAAAACTATTGCGAATCCAAACCGGAATTCCCGCGGGCAAAACCGGCCGGAGTGTTTTGGGATGAAGCACTCTTGCACCGAAATAAGCGAGCTCGGCGGCTTCGCGATAGGAAATCTCCGCGATCGTGCGCGCTTCGCTGACTAGACGAGGATCAGCGGTGAGTACCCCATCCACGTCGGTCCAAATGATGATTTCGTCGGCATCGAGAGCGGCGCCCAGAATTGTCGCCGAATAGTCGGAGCCGCCACGGCCAAGTGTGGTGAGGATGCCGTCCGCAGTTGCGCCGATGAACCCGGTGATGACCGGTATGTGGCCAGCTTTGAGCAATGGGTCGATTCGTGAATGGGCGCGCTGACGAGTCGGTTCCACCTGAGGCTCTGCGCCGCCGTGGAAAGAATCGGTGACGATCAGTTCTAGCGCTTCGATGGGAAGGCCCGCGACGCCCATTTGCGAGAGCGCAGCCGAAAAAACGGGGGCGCACAGGCGTTCGCCAAGGCTTGAAATTGCGTCGAGTGTGCGGGGCGTGAGTTCGCGCAGAAGAGCGGTCCCTTCGTAGAGGCGCGCTCCTTCGGACAAAATCTCTTCGATGCGCTGCTGCACGCTGAAACGTGCACTCTCGTCGAGCACCAGCGCGGCCAGCGCTTCGAAATGTTGTTTGCGGAGCGTATTTGCCAACGCCTTGCCGGCTTCACGATCACCGCGCTTGGCATGGTGGGCCGCGTCGATCAGGCGATTGGTTACACCACTCATCGCCGAGACTACAACCACAATGGAAAATTCCCGCGAAGCGTTGGAAACGATAGTAGCGGAGCGGCGCATGCATGCGGCGTCACCAACAGAAGTGCCGCCGAACTTCATCACTTGTAGTTTTCTCGTCATTTGCTTGCAACAAGACTGATAGAAAATCATACGGTGCGGCCGCGGCCATTCCACGAACTTTTTGAGGCCGATGCGCAAGCTTCGCAACAAGGGTTGTCACGGCTTGTGTCGCGATTGCGAAGCGATTGCCACGGGCCGCACCGGTGGCGCTGTGCAAATTTTCTCCAACCGGGGTATAAGTGGATGGAACCGCTGAAATGTTACTGCCTAGAGAACCACCGCAGGTGACTTATTCAGCCGCGCGGCATCCAACGCGTAGCGACAGTCTGGCCGCGGGAAATTCTTCGTGGGGAAAGTGAGCCATGCCGAAGCCTGTTTTGTTGACTGTGGATGACGATCCCGAGGTGCTGCGGGCGGTCGAGCGTGACTTACGAAAAAAGTACGCCGACCGGTATCGCGTGGTGCGCGCGGATTCCGGTACAAGCGCTCTGCAGTCCCTGCAGACGCTCAAAAAGCGAAATGAAGCGGTGAGTTTACTATTGGCCGACCAGCGCATGCCGGAAATGAGCGGCGTCGAGTTTCTAAACAAGGCCATCACGATCTATCCGGACGCGCGTCGCGTATTGCTCACCGCCTATGCCGACACAGACGCGGCAATCCAGGCCATCAACCAAGCACGCATTCATCATTATTTGTTGAAGCCGTGGGATCCGCCGGAAGAGCAACTCTACCCGGTTCTGGACGACCTGCTGGAGGATTGGCAGGCGGGGTACCGGCCAGTATTCGATGGCGTACGCGTGCTGGGCCACCGCTGGTCACCACGGTCTTACGCTGTACGCGATTTTCTGGCACGCAATCAAGTTCCCTATCGTTGGTTGGATGTGGAAGCGGCCGAGCGAGACAAGGAAGTCCGCGAGGCGCTGGAAGTTGCCAAACGCGAGTGCCTGACCCTCCCGGCAGCGATCTTTATGGACAACACCGCCTTGTCCGACCCGCCAATGTCGGAGTTGGCGGCGAAGCTCGGGCTGCGCACGACCGCCACCACCTCTTTTTATGATTTGCTCATCGTTGGTGGTGGGCCCGCGGGACTGGCTGCCGCGGTTTATGGCGCTTCCGAAGGTCTGAGCACGGTGATGATTGAGCGCGAAGCTCCTGGCGGCCAGGCCGGAATGAGTTCGCGCATTGAAAACTATCTCGGATTCCCTTCTGGGTTGAGCGGCAGCGACCTGGCGCGGCGAGCGGTTGCGCAAGCGCGTCGGTTCGGGGTGGAAATCCTCACGCCGCAAGAAGCCGTAAGTCTTCGTGTCGAGGGCGGCTCAAAGTTCGTCAAGCTCACTGACGGCGTGGAGATTGGAGCGAAATCTCTGCTAATTGCTAGTGGCGTTTCCTACCGCAAGCTCGATGTGCCGGGGATGGATAAATTGCAGGGCGCCGGCGTGTATTATGGCGCGGCAATGACCGAAGCATCGGCCTGCAAGGACGAAGACGTTTATGTCGTGGGCGGCGCAAATTCTGCCGGCCAAGCCGCGATGTTTTTTTCAAAATATGCGCACCGAGTGGTGATGCTGTGTCGCGGAGGTTCGCTGGCCCTAAGCATGTCGCAATATTTGATTGAGCAGATCCGACAGACTTCCAACATCCATGTGGAGCTGAACAGCCAGATAACCGAAGTCTTCGGCAACGAGCGGTTGGAAGCGCTTTCGATTTTCTGCGCAACCAGTGGCGACACCCAGAAGGTTCCGGCATCTTCACTATTTATTTTTATCGGAGCAGCGCCGGGAACTGAATGGCTGAAGGGAATTATCGAGCGCGACGAAAAAGGATTTATTCTCACCGGTTCGGACCTATTGAAAGCGGGAAAGCCACCAAATGGCTGGACATTGGAACGCGAGCCGTGGCTGCTGGAGGCCAGTGTGCCGGGAATTTTCGCGGCCGGCGATGTTCGCTTCCGTTCGATCAAACGGGTGGCATCAGGAGTTGGCGAAGGAGCCAACGCGGTGCAATTCGTACATCAATATCTGGGGTCGGCGTGACATGAGCATAACCGTTCGAATCCCCCCAATTGCCGAAGCGATCCGCGATCTTCGCACCAATTCGGTGTTCGCCGATTTGCCTGAAGCGGATCTCATATGGCTCGCAGAGTGCATGGAAGAAGTCGCTATCGATGCGGGGGAAGTCTTCGCTCGTGAAGGTGATCCGCTCGATCATCTGAGCGTGATGCTGGCTGGAGAACTACAATTCGAACGACCGCATGAGCCCGGCTCTCCAGTATTTAGCACACGCGCCGGCCAAGTCACGGGAATGCTCCCCTTCTCCCGGATTTCGCACTACCGCGGCGTCGCGCGTGCCGTGCTGCCAACTCGCGCACTCCGACTGCACAAAGATCACTTTGCGGAATTAGTGCAGCGAATACCGTTGCTGGGACAGCGGTTGGTCGCGATAATGTCCGACCGCATTCGCGAAACCACGCGGCAGGAGACCCAACGCGACAAATTGATGGCGCTCGGCAAACTTTCCGCCGGCCTGGCCCACGAACTGAATAATCCGGCCGCAGCAGCGCAGCGCGCCGCTAAGAGCCTGCGCGAAGCCATGGAAAACGTCCGCAATGCCAGCCTGCGGTTGCTGCAACATCCGCTGAGCGGCGAGCAACGCCAGGCAGTGGTGCAGTTTGAGCGGGAAATTACCGAACGCGTTGCCGAGAATACCCCCAAGAATGTTGATCCAATGGAACTCAGCGATCGCGAAGCCGAACTGATTGAATGCCTCGAAGCGCACAAGGTAGACGAACCCTGGAAAATTGCGGGTCCACTGGCTGAAGCCCATGCCGATCCGGAAAAGATGGAAACACTGCGGGCGATGATTGGCGATGAAGTGATCGGGGACGCGCTACGGCGGGTAGCTTCAGTGGTCACCATTTTCGGTTTGATCCATGAAATCGACAACAGCACCAAGCGAATCAGCGACCTGGTAGGCGCCATTAAGCGGTATTCCTACATGGACCAGGCCGCCATGCAGGAAATTGACTTGCGGGAGGATCTGGACAACACCCTGAAGATTTTTGGCCACTGGATCAAGAAGGGAGTGGCCATAAAACGTGATTATGATCCGGAGTTGCCGCGCGTTTGCGCGTATGGCAGCGAATTAAATCAGGTTTGGACCAATCTGATCGACAACGCCATTGATTCGATGGGAGGTTCCGGTGAATTGCGCGTCCGAGCTTGCCGAGAACTCGATTCGGTCTTCGTCGAAATCGGTGACAACGGTCCCGGCATCCCTCCGGCAATCCAGACGAAGATATTCGATCCCTTCTTCACTACCAAGAAAGTTGGCGAAGGAACCGGCCTGGGGCTCGATACCGTAATGCGGATTGTTACCCGGCATCACGGGCGTATCGAACTGAAGTCGAAACCGGGAGATACTCGCTTCATCGTGCACATTCCAATCAAACAGCCCAAAGTCCATCAGCCAACTGCCGATTCGGAACTGGCGGGGAAGGAGCAAGTATGAGCGCCGGCTGTTCACACACCAGCCATATCAAGAATGTGAAACCGCACAGCAAAGGGTGCGAAGAATGCCTGAAAATGGGCGATAGTTGGGTTCACTTGCGGCTATGCCGTGAGTGTGGGCATGTAGGATGTTGCGATTCTTCGAAGAACAAACACGCCACCAAACATTTTCGAGCGACCAAGCATCCAGTCATGCAGTCCATGGAGCCGGGCGAAGACTGGATGTGGTGTTTTGTCGATGAGCTCGAGGTCGAGCCGTAACAACTGGTCGTGGCCGGTTCAATATTTTCCGAACCGATCTCGCTTATTCTTGCCTGTCTCTCGCTGCTATCATTTCGCATGACACATATTCCCTGTGCAGGCGTGCTGTTTGATTTGGACGGCGTGCTGGTCGATTCCACACCAGCGGTGGCCCGGGTGTGGACGATTTGGGCGAACAGACACGGGTTTGATCCGGAAGAGACCGTTCGCCGCGCACATGGTAGGCCCAGTCTGACCACCATTCGCGAATTGCTTCCGAACGCGGACCACGATGCGGAAAACGCGATGGTTGAGCGGATGGAGATTGAGGATACCGATGGAGTAGTGCCTCTTCCCGGCGCGGTGGAAATGCTGAACGCTCTTCCAGCGAATCAGTGGACGATTGTGACTTCGTGCACGCGGCGTTTAGCACTGGTGCGATTGCGGGCGGCTGGAATTCCGATCCCGCAAAATTTCATTGCGTCCACCGACATTGTTAACGGAAAACCTCACCCGGAACCCTACGTTAAAGGCTCCGCGCTTCTGGGAGTTGATCCGGCAGGTTGTGTCGTTTTTGAAGATGCGCCAGCGGGAATCCGCGCGGGAAAAGCGGCCAGCGCTCGGGTGATTGCATTACAAACAACAGAATGTGATGCCCTGCTGCGCGAAGCTGGAGCGGACTGGATCGTGAAGGACTGCGCTGCGGTTCAAACAGCGGGCATCAATTCCGATGGCAAGATTATGCTGCGAATTCCCTGACGCCATTTTGACTCCGATTCCCTTTGACAGGTAGAATCTCGTTCCTATTCGAAGATCTCATCCAACTACGCTTTGAGGAGCTTTCGCATGAATCGGGTATCCCGCTGCGGGATTTTCGCGCTGCTTTTTGCATGCATGGCAGTTACTCCGGTTTCGTCATTGGCGCAAGACAAGGACGATAAGGCCGTCGACAAAGACAAGAAACCCGCGGAAAGCTTGCCGGCCAAGGAAGAGTCCTCAGCCACCGACCACACCATTAAGATCGGCGGTCAAACGATTCCATACAAAGCGACCGCTCAGACCATTCTATTGAAAGACGACAAGGGCGAGCCGACCGCGCTGGTTTATTCGACGGCCTATACCCGCAGTGACGTGAAAGATCCTGGCACGCGTCCGGTGGCGTTTCTCTATAACGGCGGGCCAGGTTCGTCGTCGGTGTGGCTGCACATGGGTTCGTTCGGCCCGCGCCGTGTGATCACGACGAATGCTGCTGTCACTCCTCCCGCGCCATACAAAGTGGAAGACAATGTGTACTCGCTGCTCGACAAAACAGATTTGGTATTCATCGACCCCGTGGGCACCGGATTCAGCCACGCGGTCGGCAAATCACAAAACAAGGATTTCTGGGGAGTTGATCCAGATCTAAAGTCGCTCGGCCGCTTTATCGAAATTTATATTACGCGTGCTAATCGCTGGAACTCGCCGAAATTTCTGATTGGCGAAAGCTATGGAACGTTTCGTTCGGCGGCACTGGCCAATTATTTGCAGGATCATCACAACATCTATGTGAACGGAATCGTGTTGATCTCTTCGGTGCTTGACCTGGGCACGATCTCTTTCTATCCCGGCACCGACAGCACTTACATCTACTACCTACCAAGCTACGCCGCGACGGCCTGGTATCACAAAATGTTGAAAGAGCGGCCAGAAGATGTCAACGCCTTCATCGAGGATGCCCGCAAATTTGCACAGAACGAATACGCGGCGGCAATGATGAAAGGCGACACGTTGACCGATGCAGAAAAGGCGGACGTGGCAAAAAAGATGGCTCGCTTCACTGCTTTGAGCGAAGACTACCTAGTCAGAGCAAACCTACGCGTGAATCTGTTTCAATTTATGAAAGAACTGCAGCGCAGCCGCGGCTTAACCACTGGCAGGCTCGATGCGAGGTTTACCGGCCCGACCTACGACATGCTTGGCGAATTCGCCGAATATGATCCGCAGGAAACCGCAATCAGTGGCGCGTTTGTCGCGGCGTTTAATTCGTATGTACGTGAAGATCTGAAATTCGGCGCGGACAAGAGCTATCAAGTTGCTGCCGATTTTCAAGGGCAGAATTGGGACTGGAAACACCAAGGTGGAGATCAATTCGGATTTCCCGGATCACCAAATGTGGAGGGCGACCTGGTCGGCGCGATGATCGCCAACCCGCGTTTGAAGGTGGAAGTTGAAAACGGAATTTACGATCTGGCCACTCCCTTTTTCGCGACCGAGCAGACCATGAACCACCTCGGGCTTTCGGCGAACCTGCGCAAGAACATCAAGCTACAATATTACGAAGCGGGTCACATGATGTATGTCCGTGACGAAGACTTGGCCAAACTGAAAGCTAACGTGGCTGCTTTTATCGACAACGCTGCGAAACCCTGATCGCAAGTACTTCGTGCAAGACTGGCACTCGTTACAGGTCGTTAGCTTCAGGCCGCGCCTGTACTTCCGCCCGCAGCCCGAAAACGCGCCGACCCCTAATTCTCCACAGGCCACCTGCCACGTGCGATTGATGCCTCGCAAAGATGGCGGAGGTCGCGTCGCCTCTATAGAAATTCTCAAGTCCACCATGCGCACGCGCGAGTATGTAGAGAAAGGCGAAAGCGAAGGCGTGCAGCACTTTGATGGAGTTCTCGACGGATTCATTCGTGACGGCCTGGTCGATTTCGAAGTCGCCTTGGGTTTCGCCAGCAACTCTGGGAATCTTCGTCTGGAATTGCAGGACCACCTCGACGATCCCAAAACTCGGCGCGCGCAGCCTCGCGACTCTAAAGAAGCGGAAATCGAAATCGAGCGGTAGGTCCGAATCATTTTGGACTGAACGCTCTCGCCTGTATCATCTTCACCGTGCGCGCACTGATTTGTCCTGACCCGCCCGACTTGGAGCCACTAGTTCGAACGCTCTATCAATTCTTGATTGGCGCGGGCGTTCTGGTGACTGTTCAGCTTGTTTTCCGTCGCTGGACGGAACCTGTTGTGCGTTTCTGCTGGGCCTTTGCGGGGCCATTCGCGCGCAAACGGTTTTTCTGCGGGCTCATGCTTTTCATTTCGGTGATTGGCGTGAGAGTGGCGCTGCTTCCGCGCCTCCAAGTCCCCGTTCCGGGCATCCACGACGAATTCAGCTATCTGCTGATGGGCGACACCTTCGCACACGGCCGGCTTTCCAATCCGACTCATCCGATGTGGGTGAGCTTCGAAACTTTTCACGTGAACTGGTTCCCGCGCTACGCATCCATGTACCCGCCCGCGCAAGGTTTTATGCTAGCCATCGGTGAATGGCTCGGACATCCGTGGATCGGCGTGCTCCTCAGTTGCGCCGCAATGTGTGTGGTTATTTACTGGACGTTGCTCGCCTGGCTGCCTCCGCGCTGGGCGCTCCTTGGTGGTGTAATCGTTTGGCTGAAATTTGGAATCGCCAGCTACTGGATGAACAGTTATTGGGGAGGCGCGGCTGCAGCCATCGGCGGCGCGCTTTTGCTGGGTGCACTTGCACGAATCCTGCGGCGCGCCACGGTCCGCGACGGAATTCTTTTCGGATTGGGTCTGGCCATCCTCGCCAACAGCCGGCCATACGAGGGACTGGTTTGCTCGCTTCCAGCTTTATTTGTGCTCTTGCGTTGGCTCTTCAAAAAAAAGGCCGCCACACCACAGTCACGCCTGCGCACCGTAGCGCTCCCAATCGTTGGAGTCCTACTCCTAGCGGCAACGTTCATGGGCTTCTACAACCTTCGTCTCACTGGTCACGCCTTGCTTTTTCCGCACACCCTGAATGTCCGAACTTATCACTCGGCTCCAATGTTTCTCTTTCAATCCATGCGGCCAATGCTCCGCTACAACAACCAACAATTTGAGGATTTCTACAACGGATGGGAGCGCGAGGAGTATGACGGCTCGTGGGAAAGCACCCGGTGCCTTTCTTGGCTCAAGTCAGTGCGATTTTTTTCGGCCTACGCCTGGTGGGGCCTGCTTCTCGCTCTACCAGCGGTGCCCTTCGTTCTCCGTGATCGCAAAATGCACTTGGTTTGGATCACCATCGCTTTAGTCGCGACCGCAACCTACGCGGTGGTGTGGTCCAACGCCCACTATGCGGCGCCGGTGACCTCCCTAGTCATCCTGCTTACAGTGCAGTCGCTGCGTCACTTGCGTCTGATGAAGTGGAACCACTGGCGCTGGGGCGTTATCTTCGCGCGCGCCTGCGTCTTGCTGCTGATAGTGGACACGGTGGGCGCAGCCATTCGCAAAGAGTGTGACACTTTTTATTGGACTTGCCAGGGCGACATCAGCCGCCTCGTCGTTCAGCGCAAGCTCGAATCGCTACCCGGCAAGCATCTCGTCATGGTGCGCTACTCCAACGACCACAACATTCACGATGATTGGGTTTACAACGGTGCGGAAATCGATTCCAGCAAGATAATCTGGGCACGCGAAATCAATCCCGAACAAGACGCCAAGCTGTTCGATTATTTCCGTGAACGCAAAATTTGGCTGGTAACTCCTGACGACGACAACACTCGCCTCGAGCCCTACACGCCAACTGCTGACTCTGACGATTCACACAAATAGCCTCGCGAAACGCGCTATTTCGTCGCCACCATCAGGTTGTTCAATCCCAACTCAAATTTTTGGTGATGAAATTCCGCAAATCCCGCGCGCTCCAGCATCCGCTGCACTTCCCTCACCGGCACGCGCTTCTGATGTTCGTCGCTCTCCATCTCGTCGCTGATCAAGTGAAGCGTGTGCAGCACATTCAGGACGGGATCCACCATTGCCGCGGGCCAGGTCATGATCAATGATCCGCCCGGCACCAAAATTCGGCAAGCTTCACGCAACACGGTTTCCGGGTGCACCAAATGTTCAAACACCGCCAGCATCACCACATGATCGAATTGCACATCATTGAACGGCAATCGGGCACGCAAATCGGCGTGAACTCGAGTCCAGCGCCCGTGAGTTCCGTTTTCCACCTGATCATCTACGCCAACGCCGTGGGCAATCTTGTCTTCCGCAAAATCCAAAAAAGCCATTTCTAGCCCACACCCAAGATCGCAGACCCGCGATCCTGTATTCAGGTGCGGATACGCCGCTCGAAACCTTATTTTCGCGATGAAGTGATCAATCTCTGTGTAAGGCATCTACTTGGAGTCTGCTTCGCGCTCACTAGCGGGAAGATCGTAGTCGCCAATGTAAGTTCCGCGGCTAATGCCCAGCATGCTCAAAAAGAACGAGGAGAAAATAATCTGCACCCCGAGAAACAGCCACATCGACCAGAAGAGCACTTCTCTTACCTGCTGCAGCGGGCCAAATCCGCTGGATGCCCATTCCCAAGTGATATACGCGCATCCGCCCAATCCCAACAAGAACAACGCGCCGCCCAACAATAGTCCCGATTCGAATGTAACGCGCTTCAATACCCGTTTCAGCGAAACGGTATTGCGGTCGAATCGCTCCGCGTAGCCGAAAACTTTCGCAAACGCGCCAATCGCCAGAATCTGCGCGCCCATCAGCGTAAAAATCACGCCGAAAATCATGGTGTGGACGTCCAGCACCACCGTCGGCGAAACTCTACGCGGCCCCGGCAACAACCAGCCGGTCAAAAATAATCCAGCCGCCATCAGCAGTCCGCCCGGCAAAAGAAACAGCCAGTTCGGCGCGTACAACAACATAAAACGTAAATGCCGCCAGCCATCTCGAAAACTACGTAGATGTGGCGGACGCCCGCGCTTGTCTTTCCATAGAGTAATCGGAATCTCAGAAGTCTTGGCGCCTAACTGCGCCGCCTTGATCACAAATTCCGACGCGAACTCCATACCACTGCTGCGCAAATCCATTTTGTCAAACACTTCGCCCGTAAACCCGCGCATTCCGCAATGCGAATCGCCAATCCCCGAATGAAAAAATAAGTTCAGCAGAGTCGTCAATCCCGGATTTCCGATGTACTTGTGGTGCCAGGGCATCGCTCCTGGCTTGATCTCTCCTTGAAACCGGTTGCCCATCACCACTTCATTTCCTTTGCGCCATTCCTCCACAAATCGCGGCACCTCGCCGAAGTCGTAGCTATCGTCCGCATCACCCATGATGATGAAGGCGCCCCGCGCCGCACGAATTCCCGCTTTCAACGCTGATCCATATCCGCGTTGCGGCACCGGAATCACTCGCGCACCCAGCTTTTCTGCAATCTCGATCGAACCATCCGTCGAGCCGTTGTCGGCAACCACCACTTCCCCCCGCAGCCCTGCATCGTTAAAAGCCGCGAGCGCTTTCTCCACGCAGATTCCAATGGAGTTCGCTTCATTCAAGCATGGGATTACCACCGATACGTCCACGCGATCCGTCGCGACGTCGGTGACCATTTCGGTTGTCAATTGCGGCCGCGAACCCGCCGCACGTTCCAGCTTCACCAATTCACCTCAAAAAAACGCAATTCGCTACACTCGAATGAAATCTCTAATTGCACCGCCGGACTTTGTGCCTTGCATTTTCCCAGTGCGCCAGTATGATTGCGCCTCCAGGAAACCCCTGAGAACTTCATTGTCCACTACTTTTGATTCATCTTCCAGCGCCGTAGCCTCCCGACCGCCAGGCCGCGGCAAACTCCTGCAAGTCCTTGGCATGTGGTTCGGCATCGCCGCCGCGATCGGCAATACCATCGCCGCTGGCATCGTCGCTGCCCAGGGTTACATCGCAGCGCTTTTGCCAAATGTCTGGTTATTCCTCGGAGTCTGGATTCTTGGGGGCATCTACGCGCTTCTAGGCGCGTCTTCGTTAGCTGAACTCGGCGCAGCCATTCCGCGCAGCGGGGGGCAATACAATTACTCGCGCCGTGCGCTGGGCGAATACGCCGGATTCATCGTCGGCTGGAGCGATTGGCTCTCCACCTGCGGCACCAATGCAGTCGTTGCGCTCGTCATCGGAAATTACAGCGGAGTCTTATTCCCCAACTTAGCAGGACACGACGCCATGATCGGTGTCGCCGTACTCCTGGGCTTCGCCATTCTGCAATGGCGCGGCATCAAGTGGGGCAGCGCCGCGCAGCTTCTCACCGCTGCACTGAAAACTGGCGCGTTCCTTATACTGGTGATTGCCTGCTTCATCCTCGGCGGCAAAGCTCACGCCGCAAACGTCGCGTCCACCAGCGCCGATGTAGCTCTTCCATCCGGATGGCTGCTGGCCGCCGGCTTCATGATGGCCTTGCAGAAAGTCATTTACACCGTGGACGGCTGGGATGGCGTCATCTATTTCGGTGAGGAGGTAAAGAATCCTGGCCGCGACGTTCCCCGCGCAATCTTCGGCAGCGTCTTTTCGATCACTGCGATCTATTTTCTTTTGAGCGCCGCAGTCGCCTACGTCGTCCCCATGCGCGAAATTATTGACAACGGATTTGCTCTTGGCACGGCCGCTTCCAGAGTCTTCGGAAATTATGGCGATCCTGTTATTCGTTCCATCATGCTTGTTTCGCTGTTGAGCTGCATCAATGCATGCCAGCTCTTCGCCACTCGAACGCTGTATGCCATGAGCGTTGGCGGATTATTCTTCCGCGCAGCATCGCAGGTGAACAAAGGCGGCACGCCGGTACTCGCGTTGGCATTAAGCACGGCAGTCGGTATGGCCTTCTGTATCTTTCAGAAATTCGTCCGCGTGATCGACATGCTAGCTTTTTTTTTCGTCGCCAATTACACGCTCTCTTTCATTTCTATGTTTCGCATGAGAATGAAGGAGCCAGAAATGCCGCGGCCCTATCGCGCCTGGGGCTATCCGTGGACTCCTGGCCTGGCGCTGATCAGTTCAATTCTTTTCTTAGCGGGCGCCGTGTACACCGATCGCGTGAACACACCCTGGGCTTTGGGGCTGCTCATTGCGAGCTATCCCATTTTTCGTGCGATGAAATCATTCTCGCGGCCAGCCAGCGGGTGATCTAGATCGCCTGGTCAGCCTACTGAACTTTCTCGGCAATCGATTTCGCCTGCAGAAAGTGCAGCAAATAATCCTTGCCGCCGGTCTTTGAATCCGTTCCGGACATATTGAACCCGCCAAACGGGTGCGCCCCCACCATGGCGCCAGTGCACTTGCGGTTCAAATAAAGATTGCCAACGTGAAAAACTTCCTCGGCCTTCTCGAGTTTCGCCTTATTCCTCGAGTACACAGCTCCGGTCAATCCGAATTCCGTGCCATTCGCAATTTCCAGCGCGTGATCAAAGTCCTTCGCCTTGATCACCGCCAGCACCGGACCAAAAATCTCTTCCTGCGCCACTCGCGCCTTAGGATCGACGTCCGCAATCACTGTCGGCTGCACAAAGTATCCGTCACCCGGCGCTCGTCGGCCGCCAGCAACCACATTGCCTTCCTGCTTCCCCACCTCGATATAGTTCAAAATTCCGTTCAGCGCCTGTTCACTCACCACCGGACCCATGTAGTTGCTGGGATCTTCCGCCGGCCCAACGCTGACCTTATTAGTGCGTTCTACCAATTTCTGCACAAACGTGTCGTAAACCTTTTCAGAAACAATCGCTCGCGAACAAGCTGAGCACTTCTGTCCCTGGTAGCCGAAAGCCGCCTGCGCCACCCCTTCCACCGCGGCGTCGACGTCGGCCTCTTCATCCACGATCGTCGCGTCTTTGCCGCCCATCTCCAGCACGGCGCGCTTGATCCATAGTTGCCCCGGCTGCCGCTTCCCTGCCGCTTCGCTGATCAGCAATCCCACGTCCTTCGAACCGGTAAACGCGATGAACCGCGTCTTTGGGTGCTTCACCAGCGCGTCGCCCGCCACTTCTCCGGCTCCAGTCACAAACTGCAAAGCCTTCTTCGGAATTCCCGCCTCGTACAAAATCTCCACCATCTTCGCCGCAATCACCGATGACTCTTCTGAAGGCTTAAGCACCACCGTGTTGCCCGCAACCAGCGCCGCCGCAGTCATTCCCGTCGCGATCGCCGCCGGAAAATTCCAAGGTGGAATCGCCGCACCCGCGCCCAGCGGGATGTAGGTCACGAAATTGCGTTCGTTCTGATAAGGAGTAACTTTATGCCGCCCGGCCAACCGCAGCATCTCGCGTCCATAAAATTCCAAAAAGTCGATCGTCTCTGCCGTGTCGGCGTCTGCTTCAATCCACGATTTGCCGACCTCGTAGCAGATCAGCGCCGAAGTTTCGAATTTGCGCTGCCGGATAAGACTTGCTGCACGAAACAAGATGCCCGCGCGCTCTTCCGCAGCAACTCGCTTCCAGGTATCAAAATACGCGTGCGCCGATTCGATCGCCTGCTTGGCCTGCTCCGCGCTGGCGCTCTGCACAATCCCGATCACTTGTGAAGGGTGAGATGGATTGGTGGACTTGATCTTCTCCGCGTTCTCCGCGTTCTTCACTTCTTTGCCGTCGATATACATCGGATACTCGCGGCCAAATTCGCCGGCCACCTTCTTCAACGCCGCGTCCATCGCCGCTTTGTTTTCGGACTTGGTAAAATCCACAAACGGCTCATTCGTAAATTCCGGCTTCTGCAAGCTCGTCTCCGCCGTCGCCATGTCGCTTCCTCCTCGCACTTGCAAACGCCCTAGTTTACAGCGCAGTCTGTCCTGTCGCCAACCATCGCGCCTGCACGGAATCGACGCCATTTTGGACGCGTTTGTCCGAAGCGCTACGATCGTGATAAATCCAATGGACGAAGCTCGTCTGCCACCATCACTAAGGGAGCCACCATGCAGCCAGTCCTGATTCGCAATGTCGCACAAATATCTTTGCCCGAGGTCGGCCCGGTATCCGTCCCATTCGGCGAACCGATAGCACAACTTAAATGTCTTGAAGCTGTCGTCTTGCAGGAAAAACAGGTTGAGGCTGGAGTTTGGGAATGTTCCCCCGGCGTCTGGCGCCGCCAAGTCATGCAAGCTGAACTCTGCCACTTCGTCTCCGGCCACGCTTTTTTCACGCCGGAGGGCGGCGAACAATTCGAAATCAAGCCGGGTGACGCGATCTTTTTCCCGCCCAATTCTCGCGGAATCTGGGACGTCCGGGAAGCTCTCCGCAAAACCTACGTGACCTTCAATCCCTAGCAAACCAACGGGCGCCTCAAGTGTACCCTCGGTAAAACCTCAATTGTCATTCTGAGTCTATCCGATAAGGATGGGCGAAGAATCTCAACGCAAAACATTGGCTTGCAGCAGGCCGACGGACTACGTTCGACGCGTCGGCTGTTCAGAACCTAAGCGACCAACTCCCCAACTGCCTCCGCAAAGATCCGAGTGTGCAGATCCACATCCACCGTGGTCGTCGCCGGACACATCAGCGCCATATTGTGAAACGGCGTCAGCAATACTCCGCGGTTCAACGCGTACAGATGCAGATATCGCTCTAGCTCAAAATCCGCAGCTGCCGCGGACTCGCCACCATTTCGCGGCGGTCTCGCCGTGAAATGGTACTCGGCTCGTGCGCCGAGCTGCTGCACATTCCATTGCAATCCGCTTTTCTTAATCTCACCGCGCACGCCTTCCGCGAATCGCGTCGCCAGCGGAATCATTGTTTCAAACGCTTTCGCAGTCAGCACACTTTCGAGCGTCGCCCGCATCGCCGCCAGCGACAGCGCATTCCCCGCCAGCGTCCCGCCAATTCCTCCAACATCGCAATCCTCCAACTCGATCCGCGCCGAAATTCGCTCGGCTACGTCCTCTGTGCAGCCATACGTCGACCCGGGAATGCCGCTTCCGATCGGTTTTCCAAGCACCACAAAATCCGGATCCAGCTTCCATTCCAGCGTGCAGCCTCCCAGACCAACACAAATCGTATGCGTCTCGTCGGCGATCAACAGCGCGCCATATTTCCGCGTCAATTCGCGAGCCGCCTTCCAGTAGCCCTCGTCCGGCAAAATAATTCCCACGTTGGTCATCGCCGGCTCGGCCAGCACCACTGCCACGTCGTGAAGCTTTAGAGCGTCTTCGAGCGCATTCAAGTCATTAAACTCGACAACGCGTGTGGTCCCTGCGGGATTCGCCGGCGGCCCAATATTGCCGCGCCGCGGTCCTACCACTCCGTCACGCAGCGACGCGAACGACTCGTCGACCGTCCCGTGATAACAGTAGTTGTAAACCAACATTTTCGGCCGCTGGGTAATCTCCCGCGCGATTCGAATCGCAAAGCGGTTCGCATCCGTAGCCGTCAGCGCAAATTGCCAGTACGGCAGCCCGAACCGCCGCTTCAGCTCATCACCAACCCACAGCGCATCTTCCGTCGGCAGCATCAGCGTGATACCCTCGCGCACCCGCTTGGCGATCGCGTCCGCCACCACGCCAGGCGAATGCCCTGTCATCGCTCCGGTATCACCCAAACACAAATCCACATACTCGCGCTCATCCACATCCGTAAAATGCGCGCCCCTAGCCCGCGTCGCAAAAACCGGAAACGCTCCCGCGAACTTCTTCATCCAGTTCATCGGCACGCCGCCCAGAAGCGAGGTTCTCGCCCGCGCGTACATCTCCGCCGATTTCGGATGCTCCGAAATGAATTTCTGCTCTTCTCTCTTGCGGAGTTCGTACAGCTTCGTTCGATCAACCTTGGACATAGTGATGCGACGTCACTCCAAACAATTTGGACCTCATCGCCTCTACGCTACCGTAATTTCTTTCAGTTCCGTTGGGAA
>Ga0157376_10000464_pt1 | contig 26189 bp, 25 predicted proteins | sample M45metaG_FD_121801 | JGI IMG/M metagenome (GOLD analysis project Ga0157376, IMG submission 121801) | Miscanthus rhizosphere microbial communities from Kellogg Biological Station, Michigan, USA - M4-5 metaG | ecosystem: Host-associated > Plants > Roots > Rhizosphere > Soil | place: USA: Michigan...
GGCCCGCGCCTTTGACGGATTCCTCAATGCGCCGTGCAGCGTTGGCCGCGTCTTCGATTCGCTTCCAACGAAAATGTCAGGGCCATTTTCTCTTGGAAGGAATCGAGGGAATCCCTTGAAAATAAACGCTTTTCCCCTCTTTTTAATTCGTGACACGTCACGCAATACAGAGTAGAGTCTAGCCATGGTTCGGGACGCTCCCGGCCAGCCCAACCACCAACACCTTGCACACCATGTTCGCCCCGTTTCCCGGCCTCCGTTTCCGATCCTCCCGCCCTGCTTCCAATGGCGCGATTTCCTACACGTCCCGCAACGGCCCGATTGAACTGGACCACCTGCGCACGCTGGCCCCGTCGGTGTTCGCCGAGCAGGCCCACGGCAGCCGTTCGGGAAAATACGCCTACATCCCCACTTCCGCCGTTCTTGAAGAGTTGATGAAAGAGGGTTTCCGCCCGTTCGCCGTCATGCAGGGCGGAAGCCGCGACGAGGCCAAGCGCGGTTTTACGAAGCACCAAATCCGCCTTCGCCACGATTCGGCCGCAATGGAGGTTGGCGGCACCCATCACGAAATCGTCCTACTCAACAGCCACGACGGAACTTCAACTTATCGCCTGATGGCGGGCGCGTACCGCCTCGCGTGCAGCAATGGCCTTGTCATCGCCGAGCGCATCATTGACGACATCCGCATCCCCCACAAGGGCGACGTGACCGGCCAAGTTATCGACGGTTGCATCTCCATCCTCGACCGCTTGCCGGAAGTTTCCGACTCGATCCGCCGCATGGAGTCCTTGCAGCTTACCGAGCGCGAGCAAGCCGCCTTCGGCCGCGCCGCCCTCGCCCTGCGTTACGAGGAAGACGCCCCTTTCGAGTCCTCTAAACTGCTCGCCGCACGCCGCCAAGCGGACGCCGGAAACAGCATGTGGCAGACCTTCAACCGGGTTCAGGAAAACATGATTCGGGGCGGGGTTAGCTACGTGCAGCAAGACCAGAACGGCCACCGGAGCCGCCGCAGCACCCGCGAAATCAAGGGCATTGACCAAAACAACCAGCTCAACCGTGCCCTCTGGTTGCTCGCCGAGGAAATGCAGAAGCTGAAGGCCTGAACCCTAACCGGGGAGGGGGCGACCCCTCCCCGCCTTTTCCCATGTTCAGAGACTATTTTTTCCGCCGCGTTCATCCCCTTTATGAGGTGCGGTCAGAATTGGCCGTGAGCGTTCGCCAGATTGAAAGCGGCGCGTGGCAAAGCGCCTACGAGTTCGAGCTTTGCGATTCCGGGCTGGGTACGCCTTTCGCTGGAAATTTCGAGACGCGGGAACAAGCGGGCCGGGCGGGCTTGCTCGGACTTCATCTGGATCTTTTTCGCGCCAAAGGCTGGAAGCCCGGCAAGGACAAGCAGCGAGCCGTTGAGCTTTTGGCGATGGTCGAGGAGGAGCTTTGCCCCGCGCAGGCGGTTTTTAAGTTCTGAGGGGCGGCGGCTCCGGCCGCTTTGGCCACCCCGTAAAGGGGTGACGACGCCACCGAAGCCGGAACGGCCGCAGACGCGGCCGGGCCTTCGAGACGAAGGCAATCAGGGCGGCGGGTCCGGCGGCTGCCGCCGGTCGCCAAGGAACTACGCTCCTCGCTCCTGCGTCGCTGCGGTGCGTTCCTCCTGGACGACTCCCCTCCCCCGGCACCGTCAGCTTCTAAACGGGCGAAACGCCCTCAGCCCGCCCCAGGGCGGGACAGTTAGGGGACGCCGGGCAAACGCCTTGGCGACCTCGCCTCTCCCCAGGATCGGGAACGTCATCCGTGGGGCTGGAATAGCTCGCATTCGCTCGCGCCCCCCGGAGCACGTTCTTTTTCCGATCCTCCCCCGCCGGGCTCCAAGCCCTTCATTCGTTCGAGTCTCCCGGCGCTCCGCGCCCACGCCTCTTCTCTCGTCAGAACTTGCAGCCCGCTCGCCCACGCCAAGACCGTTTGCCCGGCTTTCGGACCAGGACACCGCGGTGCCTTCGACTTTCACACCGGGCGAGTCGCCCTCGATCCGCCCAGGGCGGAGCAGCTTGCGGCCGGACGAGCCGGCCGGTGGCACGGCGCGGAATCCGTCAATGCGACCTTGCCGGCATAAATCGGCCTCCGGCCGACCGGCGCGAGCGCCGGATTTTATACGACAAGGGCGGCCTCCGGCCCGCGCCTTTGACGGTTTCCTCATTGCGCCGTGCAGCGTTGGCCGCGTCTTCGATTCGCTTCCAACGAAAATGTCGGGCCATTTTCTCTCGGAAGGAATCGGAGTGTTGAGTTTTCCCGTTTTTTTGTTCGTGACGTGTCACGTAATTTCATTAGTTTTCTCCTTGGTAGCTGTCAGCCTAGAGCCAGAACCCATCATGCCCCGCCACATCCGCGACTTGAAAATTGGAACCGATTCCTCCAAGGCGCGGCTCCTCGACACCTTACTTGGTAAGGTGTCGGATTCGTTCGCCGCCGCCCGGGCGAACGTGACCTTGAAGGCAGCCCGCGACCGCCGCCAGGCACTCGGCTGGCCTCCTGCTGCCAGAAATTGGCGGACCACTTACACCCACACAGACGACCATGGGACGACCTTCGATTTACAAAACAGATGCCGAGCGGCAGGAAGCCGCCAGGCGGAAAGCGCGTGACCGAAAGAGCAGGCAGCGAGCCGCCGCCGCCGCCGCTTCGGTGGAAATAGGCGAGCCTTTCGCATCGCTTTTGAAAGCGCATGCGGAAGACTCCAAGAAGACTCAAAAAGAGATCGTCCAGGAAGCACTTGGCATCTACTTCAGACGCAGGAAGCTCCTTTGATTTCGGTTGTTGTTCGGTTTTTATTCGGCAATAATTCGGCTGTTCGGCGAATGTTCGGATATTGTTCGCATTTTGTTCGGTCACTAAGTTCCCACGCACCTCTCACGTCATGAGCGAAGACACCCCGATTTACCGCGTCACGTCGGCCGAACAACAGTTGGCGTTCGACGACTTTTTTTTGACCGACAAAGAGGACTATTCGCACACGCTGGAGTTCTTCGATTTCTGCGGTGCCTTCGTCCATCGGCTCCGCTCGATGAAGCAGGACAAGCTGCCGATACTTGAGGAGACGTTTTCCCATCGAGGCGTCCAGTATGCCCGCCAGATCGTGCCGGCCGCGATCCGCGACGAGGCAGGGCAAACGGTGATGTCCTATCCCACGAAGCGCGAGGAGCTGGTGATGCACGCCCTTCGCTACATGGCCGCTCAACAGGTCGCGGAAATGGGCCTCGACGATGAGAAGACCCGCAACATCACCATCACCTTCACACTGCACCAGCTCCGCAAGGAACTCAAGAAGCGTGGACATGGTTACAAATGGTCGGAGCTGGACGAGGCGCTAGACGTCTTGAGCCGTTCGACGCTGAAAATTTCCTATAGCGACGCTAAGAAGCGCGATTCGTGGAGCGCCCCCTACCTGTCAGGCGTTCAAGCGCGGGACACGTCCGAGGTGGCTGGCGCGGATTCTCAGCGTCGCGTCGTGCTGCACCCGCTCGCCTCGCTCGCGATTCTCAAATCTGCGACCAGGCGAATCAATTACGGGCGTCTAATGACGCTGAAAAACCCGCTCGCCCGTTGGCTCTACTCGCGTATGTGCCACTTCTGCACCAACGCTTCGCACTGGCGAGCGATCGGCAACCTGGCAGCGATGGGGTTCAGGTTCACACTGCGCGACGTACTGGAGCAATCCGGTTGCCCTCGCGCCTCCAGGCACCGCGACAACTTCCGGCTAGTCCGCAAGGCGATAGACGAGCTGATCGAGGGCGGAGCCCTGCACCATCCTGATACGGGCTATGGTTGCGCCTTTACAGAGGACGCAGCCGCCGAGACATGGACCATCTACCCCTCGAAAGAGGTTGTGGCCGAAATCGTCGAAGCCAACCGCAGCAACGCCAAGCCCGCCGAACGCCTCGGAATGTGAGCTAGGGGGAATCTTGCGCGGTAAGCCGCTTCGATGGTGTCCGATTTTGTCCCCTATAAACCCGCCACGGAGTTAGGGGGAATCTTGCGCGGCCGTTGATTCTGAAAGGAATCCAGCCCGTAAGCAGGCAAGAAAAGCCAAGACGGGCAAAATCGGCCATCCAGACGCCGTTTCGACCGCTGGAACTAGGGGGAATCTTGCGCGGAACCTAGGGGGAATCTTGCGCGGGGGGGTATTTCGGCCCGTTTTCGAGCTTTCGACCTAGGGGGAATCTTGCGCGGGAGGCCATCGACCTAGGGGGAATCTTGCGCGGAAAGTAACCAACCTAGGGGGAATCTTGCGCGCCCCTAGGGGGAATCTTGCGCGGGTTGGTGCCAGAAGGGGGAATCTTGCGCGAAAAGAGGGGGAATCTTGCGCGCTTTGCACAAAATCCCATTCGCAACTCGTTCAAAACCAACCGAAAACGCCAGCGGCCTGCGGCCTCTCCTACTTTATTCCTATTCCTTAAATATTCCTAGGGAATCGCCGCCCTTTTCAGCGCCCTCAAAGCCCCCTGCCCTGTTGCGCTACGCGCCGGAGGAAAGAGAAGTGCGAGGCTTCGCCTCGATCATTGCTCCCTCCGGCCTCCGGCCTTCGTTCGCTTAGATTCCTCAAAAGTGCGAGGCTGCGCCTCGATCAATTTTCTAAATTCCGCCCTACGGGCGGGAGTTTTTCGCTTTAGGTGGAAAAGGGGGGGGTGAATCTCGCTCCTGTTGCCCCGCTCCTGCGTTATGGCGGATCTTCAGCTTGAACCGCTGATCGTCGATCCAGAGCGAAATCTGGGGCAAGGGCGGGCTACTGGCGGTGTTTCTAAGCTGTTGATTACGGGCTCGCATCATTTTCCCCCGCTCCGCGACGCTTCAAAGCCCCAAGGTACCCCCACGGCAGGCCTGCGCAGTGCCCCAGGTGTCGCCCCGGCGACTCTTTCGCTGCCGGCACGGCGGCAGTTCCGTCCTTGCTCGGCCTCCGGCCCTCGATCACAGACCCAGATCTAGCTGCGCGTCCGGCTTTTTTGGCCGGCCCCCCTGCCCTTGTCCGCGCCCAACAAAGGCGGCGATGCCGAGGGCATGACGTTTTCCGGAAACAGCCCCTTTCGTGCGGCCGAGTCGCTGGCCCACCAGTTCGTCAAGGTCAGTACCAAGCAGAGCGATTTCCTCCGGCGTCCAGTCGCGGCCGTTCGGATTGTGCCATTCCCCCGAGCGAATTTTCCCACGGATCGTTTCCGAGCGCATCCGGCAAACCTAGACCCGCCCCCCGTCTCGCCAAGCTTATTTCCGACCCTTTTCCCGGAATGCGAAAAACTCCCGCCGCAGGCGGTTCCAAATCCCCCCACTTTTCACTTTCAAGTTCTGCCGCAGTTGATAGAAAAAACGCGCTCCCGAGGAGGATAGGGCAATGCTGGAGAGCAACCCGAGCGCCAAGGTAGCGAAAAGGGAATCATCCTGAAAAATGAGACAGCCAGCGGTTCGCCGCTGGCTGTCTGCTTTTTAGGGTTCTTCTTCCATCTCCTCTTCGTCCGCATCGAGGCGAGCAATCGTGATTTTGCGAATCACCGTTTCTTCCGCCTGCACCTCCCGCGAAGTGGGCGTTTCCGAAATTCGCCCAACGCGATTAAGGGCGAACTGGCCGAAAAGCGGCTTGAGGTTGTCGCCCTCGATTACAACCAGGTAGCGGCGGAATTCGAGGTGGATGTCATCCGAAATGTCCTTCCCGTGTTCGGCTTTCACGAACTCGTAGGCAGGAAAAATCGTTTGCATGGTCGGAGTTTCGATGAGCAGGCGCGGCGGATCTTCCGCCGTGGTGATGCCGATCAAATTTTTCTCCCCGCCTTGCGCGAGGCGCTTTGCTTGTGGGTCCATCGTTTTTTGTGGGTGAGAGTTTCGCGCATCCAATGCGGAATTTCCCGGAGGCTTTTTTGGAGTCGCTTGGTTTTGACGCGGACGCGCCGCCCGGCGCGCTTGAATTTACGAACAATCTCGTACTTCATGCGACGCTCAATTTTGGAGGCCGGGACAACTTTTTCCCAGGGCGCTTCCACGGCGGCTTTCCGCTCGCCGGAAATCTTCACCCTTTCTTCCAGCCGGCTGCGATCGTTGGTGAAGACTTCGAGGCCGGATTTTCCGCGTGTCGCTGCGACGTAAAACTGTTCACGGGTCATGCCATCGCCAAGGACGACGACGTGATCGACCGTCGCGCCTTGGCTTGCGTGAGCAGTCACCGCGTAACCGTGCACCAGGTGCTTGAACTCAGGAGGCAAGGACACGTCCTTTTTTCCGGTGCTTGCGGTGAGCGTTCCGTCGGCCGATATGCCGAGTATTTTGACCCGCTGGCCGTTCTTCAGCTCTTTCGTGTTCGCCTTGACGAGCACGGTGTCACCCTCACGCAGCTCGATCTTGCGTTCGTTGAAAACTTGGAAGCTGGTTCCGTCCTTGTAGGGGGTCGCCACCACCTCTTTGCCGTCGGCGTCCTGCAGGACGACCTTACCGCGTTCCAGTCTGCGCACGGTAAATTCCGAACCCTTCGATCCGAGTCCTTGGACGTTGCGTGTCAGCTCGATTTTTTGGCCGGCCTGATAGGAGGCCCCGCGCAGTTTTTCGGCCGACGTGAGGTGGACCGGCTCATAAACGGTTTTTTCGAGCGCCTTTTGGCCGAGTGTCCCGGCCGCAATCTTGTCCGCCCGGATCGAGCGGTTAAGCGCGTGGATCGTTTGCCACCTCGCCGCCACGATCATTTTTTCCGGGTTCTGCCGAAAGGCCTCCGTGACCGCTTCCAAAATCGCGGCCTCGCGTTCCGAGGGTTCTTCCACCCGGACTTCACGCATGGCCCCGAGGTCGCCGAACTTCTCCCACGCCTTGATCCACTGCTTGGAATCGGCGGCATGGCGGAAGGCCGTCACCGCTTCCTTGTAGGTCTGCTTTTTCTGGCGCCGCGTTTCCTCGACGCGAAGCGTCCGCATGGGGGAATGCTGTTGGAGGATGCGGAAGGAGTCGCCTCGCTCAACCGACTGGATTTGCTTCGTGTCACCGACCAGGACAACCCGGTTTCCGTAGCCTTTGGCCAGCTCTAGCATGGCCCGCATGTCGGGGGAAGAAACCATGCCCGCCTCGTCGATGACGAGCACCGCGCCCCGTGTCCGCTGGCGCAGCTTCGCGTTGACCAACCACTGTTGCAGGGTGTTCGCCTGGTCGAATCCCTCCGCCCGCAGAATTTCCGTCGCTTGGCCGGAAGGGGCGAGTGGAATCAGCTTCAGACCCGCGGTTGCCAGGCCGTGCTCTACCTCTTTGAGGAGGGTGGTTTTACCCGCTCCGGCCGTACCGTTCACGGCGACGGCCAAGTCTCGGCTTTCGAGGATGCCTTTGACGGTGCTGCGCTGTTCATCCGTGTATTCCCAAGCCTCGCCAGGAGGGCCGGGGCGGATTTGATGGTCATCCGCCATCATGGGGGCGAATTTCCCCGTGCCGTCCTTCACGATGCGGAGCATCGACTTTTCCTCTGCCAGCGCTTGCCGGGTGCTCCATTCGTTCTCCGAGGTGCTGAGAAAGTCGGGGTCGGCTTTCAGCAATTCCTTGGCTTCGTCCAGGGAGAACCCGCCTCGCCCAGCCTTGAGCAGGTCGCTCAAGACCTGTTCGCCGGACAGCACGGTTTTGTGCTCGAAGGCGTGCGATTTCACGAAATCCGCCGCCAGGGCAGGGGAGAGGTGTTGCAGGGACTCGTTGACGAGGTTTTCACCTGCACCAAACCCGGCGCGAAGCGCCGCCAATTTTTTGAGCTGTTCCGGACCCGCGAGCCGATGCCAATGATCGGCCAATTCCGCCTTGGAAAGCTGCACCTTTTGTTCGCGGCCGTCAGTCACTGCGAACTCTTTGGCGTCTTTGAAGTTCGTCATGCCCCGAGCCAGCTTTGCGCGAGCGCGATCCTCGACCTGTTCGTGACGACGCGAGAAGGTCTCGACCAGCTCGCGGTTCATTCCGGCAATCGTGAAGTCGCTTTTCGCTTCGCGGGTTTCGAGCTGAATCCCCATGCCTTCCAGACCGCGGGCCAATTCGTTGTAGTAAACTTGGCGGACGTATTTTTGAACGCCCAAGACGCCCTCGTTTTGCAGGGCCATCCACTGGCCGGAATCGCGGTCGAAGACCGCGTTTGCAAAAAGCAGGTGGGTGTGAAGGTGCGGATCGGGAACCCCGTCGACCGGGCGGGCGGTGTCATGCAAGACCGCCGCCACGACACCTTCGCAATTTCCGATCTTGTTGGCGTCCGCGCCCCCGGCGCGGACGCGCACTCCCAAGAAACGCTCCATTTCCTGCGCGGCCAGCTTTGAGGCCTCCCAATGCAGCTCCTCGATGCGCTTGCGCGTCTCATCGTCCGAAAGGGCGGCGTACACGGAAACGTCCTTCGGGGGAGAAACCGCCACGTCCCACCAGGTCCGCCGGTTGTCGGCCCGGTTCATCCGGGCTGTAAGCCGGTCGCCGGAGGAGGGGTTTAGGTTCTTCGTGATGGCCTCGAAGTCGTCGCGCTTTACGACACCGAGGAGGCCCAATCTGGCAGCGCCAGCCCCCAGCCATTCCGCTTGCGAGGGACCGTCATGGTCTTGCTCCAGGTAGTAGTCGCCTACCTGCAAGTGGTCGTCGAAATACCGCATCGTGCTGTCGATGCCGGAGCGCCAAGACTCGGAGATCACTTCGGACTGCATAGCAGGGGGCACGCTTTTTTTGCCAGATTTTTTCTCACGCCTTACCCCTTAACAATTTAAGGCCGAACGAATGCCGGACAAATGCCGAGCGAGTGCCGAACAAGAAAGGAACAAAAACCGAACAAACGTCGAACAAAATAGCTTGCATGCGGCGTGTTCGGGATATATTCGGTTGTCGTTCGCCGATCATTCGCCGGAAGTTCGGGAAAAGTTCGGCTTGGAAATTGACCAGCTAGCCCATCTCTCCTATGAATCAGCCAATTCAGAATCACCCATGGAAAACGACATCCCTGAATACGAAGGGTCGGGTGCTTCAATTCTTGTCCCTTATTTGGCCGAGATTGCAGCACTCCGGGAAAAGCGGTGGCCTTACCGAGAAATCTCGAAATGGCTCCGTGAAAAGCACGGGGTCGAAGTCGCTCACAATACCATTTGCGACTTCTGCAAAAACCGAGGGATTGCGAAGGGGCGGCCGGCTCCGGTTCCGAAGCCTCGAAGCGCAAGCCCAGGTCAGCCCGCTGTCGCGCCGCCCCGTGGCGCGACCGAGAACCGGCAGCCAGCGCCCCCGCCGTCAGTCCCCGGCGACTCCTCGTTGGACCTTCTAGCCGAAGCCGAAGAGCGCGTTTCGCAACAGAAGTCCAACCCCTTCAAAACCGTCAAAACCTCGAAATCTTCCTAATCCCGTCTCCCAATGAGCACTCCTAAAAAGCAGTCCGCCACCGCCACCATCGAAACCAAGGCAGTTTCCCGCATGATCGCACCGATGCAGAGCATCGGCCGATGCGGTAAATCGACCTTCATGCAGGTCATCCACCACTTCCTCGCGGAACACGAGGTTGAGTCGTCGATTGTCGACCTCGACGAAGAGCATCAGACGATGCGGAGCTGGTATCCTGAAATCGCTCTGGTGCCGTTCCGCAACGCCGAGGACCTTGGCATGCTCTTCAACTATTGCGGTGCGAATCCGGTTGAATTGCTGGACTTCCCGGCGCAGGCCACCGAACAGATTTTGAAGGGCTTCGAAACCTTCAAGGCCGATGCCATTTTCGAGGAAAAGGGCATTCGCTTGCTCATTCCGATCTTCGCCAGCAACGAGCACGTCGCCATGAGTTCGGCCGCGCAGATCATCGCTGCCACGCGCCATTACGCCGATTACATCGTCGTGCGCAACCCGGCCAAATACCAGTCGCATCTGTTCGAGGCCTCGAAGCTCTCGGAAATGCTCCAAGGTGCCCCGACCATCGAGCTTCCGGCGCTTTCGGAAATGACTGTCACAGAGGTTCAGAACGCTTCGCGCAAAGCCAAAAAGCTTCTGACCTACGTGGAGGCCACCGAGCACGTTCCCATTGCAGCCCGTATGGAAATCAAGCACTGGCTGAGACGGTGCAAGGAGCAGCTCGAACAGCACAAGGCGCTGTTCGTTCCGGACGTGGCCTTGCTCAAGGGCGAGATTCTGCCGGAATCCGCCGCGCCGGGCAAGAAGGCTGCCCCCAACTTCTTTGACCTCTAAGACTCCCACCACCGCCCCGGCCGCAAGGCCGGGGCTTTCCTCATGAAAAAATCGCCCCAGCTCGAATTTCTCCTAGAGGGCATCAAGGATTCCTCACGCCGCGAAACCATCATCGCGGCTTACCATTCCTTGTGCGGTGACGACCCGGAGAGCTTTCCAAGTCAGTTTGCGGTTTTAGGGGCGGCGGTAGCGGCCCGCATCGAGGCCGCAGCGGCCAAAGCTCAAAACGTGTTCGAGCATGCCGAGCGTCTGGAGTTCAACCCGGACGAAATTGCCAAGAAAATCGCCTCCGAGATTCCCAGCTTCCGGGAACTGGCAACCGTCCGCTACGAGCTGAAAACCGCGGTCGCGAACATCCCCAGGACTGCGCCGCAGGCGGCACCGCAACAGGGTGGGGGACTTGTTGCCGTGGCGGTCATTCTTGGCGTGTTGAACCTCGCCTTGTTGTTGTATCACATCTTCGCTCCTAAACTTTTCTAACCATGCGTCTGCTACTCGCTCCATTCCGCGTCCTGCTTTGGCCGGTTCTGGCGCCCTATCGGGCCGTTCGTCGGCGGTCGGCGCGCAAGCATCGCCTTCGCGTTTCTTTGGCTGACGTTGGCGAGTGGCAGCCCGTTTCTCGTCCCGAATCGGCTGCGTCTCTGTTCGAGGCTGATCCGGTTTTCCGCGAGCGTTCTCGCGGCCTTTCGTCGCGGCTTGTTCGCCCAGGGCGAGCCGTTCGCCCGCCTGTTGATCGTCGTGCCCTGCCGCGGATCGAGGACGCCGCGCCGGGCTTTCAACTGATCTATTTCGGCCTCGATCAAAGCTGGACGGACAATTCCGGTTGGATGCCGCCGCCATTGCCTCGGAAAATGCCGCGCAAGGGCTCTTGAGCACGGGGAGGAGAGTCGTTCGCAGGGTGAGTGTGCATTGACCCACGGAACCCCCACGGCAGGCCTGCGGAGTGCCCAAGGCGTCGCCCCGGCGACTCTTTCGCTGCCCGCCGGGCAGTTTCGTTCGCGTGATGCCTCCGGCCATCAATTTGCCCGAAAATTACGCATTTTCACGAATGAAGCGCGCCAATTGAGAATCCCATTTCTCTAATATGTTGCAACGGACACGGCAACATGCCACTTTTTCCCCGGAGGCTCGGCTGCGAGTCAACCGATTCCGCAAGGGAACGGGGGACTCAACTGCATTGCCTTCTTTTTTTTGTTCAGGTCCTAGCTTCGTAAAGATCAGGCACGCACACGATGCCGAAGCTCTTGTAGGTGATTTTCTTCACGCGGTCGTAACCTTCGCCGCGCCATTGCAGGCGTTTGATTCGCTCACAATAGCGATCGTGGATTTCCGGCCTGACCTCGGCATCCATGGCTACCTTGCCTCCGCTGAACCGGTATCCCCAGTTCAGAGCGTAAATCACTGCGTCTGCCATTTGAACCGGCAAAGCCATGTGCGATGATACGAAGAAAGGTGACGGCACAATCCATGTGGAGCGCTCTAGTCCCTTGTCCGTTTTGGTGAAGTATTCTTCGAGCTTCCGCACGAAACGGCGATCATACGTTTCTTCCACCTCATCCATGACCAGGATGCCACATTGGCGTTCTTTCTCCAAATGGTAGAAGAATCGCTCCAACAAGAAGGTATGATCCTTGCGAAGAATTTCAGGTGGAGCAGCCCCGGCGGCTCGTTTGCCGGTGCCTTTTGGGACTGCCGACGCGAAGATCCGTGCGCTGTAGCGCTCCAAAAGCGTAAAAATCCCGTCTGCCATTGCGAGGCTCGCTTGCCCGAACGCGGTGAACTGATCGCGTTTTGGACTCCGTTTTTCCAAGCCCGCCTGGAGGTAACTGCGACAAAGGTGGCGGCGGGTTTCGCCTTCGATCTCGGGGCCTTGGTTCGCATACTTGAACCGATCTTTTGCCAGAAGCTTTGTGCCCTTGATCTCTACTCCGAAATCCTGGAGGCGGGCCCCGAAGCACTCAATTTCAAGCCGGGTGGCTTCTTGCAGAAACGGCCACAACTTCCCCTCCGCGAGGGCGAATCCTCCGCGAACTTCATACGGGGCCCGTTGGTGGTCGTGGCCACTCTCATCCATGAATAACAGCCATGCCATAGGAAGGGAATCGTGTTGGGATGGACCTGTTTTTGCAAGCTGGTTGGCTAAAGACCAAGCTTGTAGCTCGCAGCGTTGTCCCATTCATCCCGCCGCCGGACGTATTTCAGCGCCACCCGATCCGACTTCCAGCCGCCTTGCCCCTTGATCGACTGGAGCGAAGCACCGTTTTCCGCAGCGACAGAGGCGAAGCCCGAGCGCATCGAGTGAGGGCTGAAGTCGTTCCAGTCATCCACGCCGACTTCCAGCAAGCGGGATTTCACCACATCGCACACCGCTTGCGAGGTGAGCGCCTTCGCCCCGATTTTCCCGCCTTTGAAGACCCGTCGGAAAATGGGACCGGAGCGCAGGTTTGCAGCGTTGAGCCAGTCGCGAAGCGCGTTGACGGGGCAGGTTGCCGGCACTTGCCCGCGGGCGATTTTTTTGACCTGGCCGCGTCCCTCTTGGTCAGTTTTCGACCACCGCAACGTGACCTCGACGCCTTGAATCACGAACTCGAGATCCTCGACGACGAGCTGCACCAGCTCCGAGCGACGGAAGGCTCCTGCGAAGCCGAGGAGGATCAAAGCGCGGTCGCGAAGGCCGGCCACGGGGTTCTTGTCCGCCTTGCATTGCAAAACGGCTTCGCGCACCAACTCCACATTCAGCGCCTTAGCCTGCTTTGCCCGCTTCGCACGGTGCCGACGCCGGAGCAGGCGCAGGGCTTCGGTGACAACCGGAGCATTACGGGGATTCTCAGGCCCGAGAAAGCCGGCCTTGCGATGCGCCCAGGACACCGCCGCTGCGCGACGCTCGACGGTGGACAGGGAGTAGCCGTCAGCGTGTTCCGTCAGAAATTGCACCAGGGCAAGCGAGGTGCAGGGAAGGGGGGGGTGGCCGTGGTGATTGCACCAATCGACGAAGTGAACCAGATCGGCGCGGTAAGCGCGTTCCGTGCTCTTTGTCACGTCCTCCGCGAACAGTTGCACGATCGCGGGTGGGAGGCGGTTCAAATCGAACGTTGGGACTATTTCAGCCATTTGAGGAACCTTTGATTGCACGAAGGGCGATGGCCGTTTGTTCGTCCAGGTTGGCAGCCAAGGGGGGCTTGGTGCCTCCCTGAGTCGTCAGAAAATAATTGCACACGGCTCGAAGCTCCTCCGGCTTGGTTGTTGAACGAGCGAGCAGGGTTTCAAGGCATCCGCACCATTCTCGCGCCTCCGCTGGCCATTGGGATTCCGAGCATTCGCGAAAGGCGTTATAGAGCGGAGCAACCAGCCAGGCCGAGCCGCCGGAGGCGATCAAACGGGAGCGAAAACCGGAGTATTCTTGGATGTTGTCAGGCATCGCTGAATCACTCGTTCGATGGCCCAAGAGATTCAAGCGCGACTGCGCTTTTCGAGCTTGGCACCGGAATCGTGCAGAAGGGCACACCCATGTGATGGTTAACCACGCGAGATTTTGCTAATGCCTGTTTGCGGGACGGGAACGGCCAAGCTTCGTCGAGCTTGTGTGTGAAACCATAGCCGAATTTTTTCACGTCCTTGGACGAACGAGGGCCTTTGAGATAGCCGAGGCGGGTATCTGCCGCCTTCACGAAATAGGGAGGCCCGGAATCCTCCTCAATCCAGCCGTAAGAAATCACTTCCTCAGCGAGCTGAACCGTTGCTTTGTCCAGGTGCCGAATACCTTCGAGGTATCGAAGTCCGTCACTGGCGAAAAAATACGCGCAGACCGCCGCGATGCGTTCCGGCGCTTCTATGGCGCGCTCGATGAGCTGCTGGGGATTTCCGCACCATTCCAAAGCCGAACCCGTCCAGTTGTGTTCCTGGCTGTCACGGTAGCCGTCAGAGAGGATCGAGACGATTTCCGGCGCAATGCCGGCAGTCGTCGCGGAGGCCCGAAAATCGACGTATGGAGAAGCGAAGGTCATGAAGGAACCCTAACGATGAAGTCCGATCCATCAAGCATTACTTTCGATAATGTTCCCTTATCGAAAGTAAAAAAGGCCGGAAAAACGCCGGATTTCCACCGGGCTTTTCCAGGCCGGAAGGCGGATTTGCCGCGCCGTTCAACCGCGCCATTTTCTCACGCCCGCGATCACCAGCAACGCGGTTACGGCCGAAACGGCCGCAGTGAGCCAGATCCAAGAGAAGTTCTTCTGGGCCGGCTCTTGTGGAACCGCGGCGGCTGAAGTCCTTGATGGCGCGGGAGCCGGGCGATCCTCCGCTTTGATCGGCGACGTTGAAACGGTTCCGTCAGGACCGAAACGGTATTCGACATTTTGGCCCTCGAACGAGAATGCCCGCTTGCCGTTTTTGACGTCCTCATACCAGGAGCGCCAAAGAACGACATCAGGGGTGGACTGCAACGGATTCATGGGTTGAGGAGAGTTCCTCAATCCAAGGTTTCTCAACCCTTCTGCAGCGTAAAAAGAGTTGCCTTGCACAGGTGCCCAATCGTCATCCGCTCCGCGCTGATGCGCATCCTTGTCGTCCCACAAGAAGCTTCCGAGCGCCTGTACTGATTCAGGAGAAGGAAGATGGCTGAGCAAACCCCTCAAGATTTCCTGGCGGTTGCGATCATATTCAATCCTTCCCGGAACAGGTTTCAGAGGAAGGTTTTGAACTTTCATTTGTTCACTCTTGAGCTGATTCGCCCAATAAGTGGCGTGCCCGGGAATTGCCAAAAGTGCATCGCGCGCTTGGTCATAAACGCGGATTCGCTCTTCCAATTGGAACACAGGGTATCTCGCAAGCGATTTGACGGCCGAGCTCAAAACAGGAATAGCTTCCTGAGGTGGAGTAGATTTGGCGGACTCGATTTTTATCTGCCACTGCCGCAGGGATTCCCTTTGGGCGGCGGCTCCATGCTCGGGTGTCCCAGCACCATAAAACGCGTCAATTTGAGCGTCGGTGAGGGATTTGCTTCGATCGATGTCCGCCCGCGAAACTCCGGCCACAGCAACCAGGAATATCGACTGTAAAATCAAATGTGTTTTGGGGTTCATCGTTTTAATCCACGTTGCTGATCAACCACGCTTCAGCTGTATCCCATTCCCCTTTGACCAATAAGCGGCCATCTGGATCTCTTTGAGTGCCACTTGCCATGACTCGGCGATTGTGGAGCCTAGTTAATGGGGCTGGGCCAAATCCTTGGTCAGGATGGCCTGACCCTATCATCAAATGCCCGATTTCGTGGGATATTGTGTTGAGGACTCCGCCGAGCGTGTTTTGGAATCCAGGGCCGGTTCGGTCCCCGTCAACGATGCACGCATTGATGTCCGGGTAAGCAGCTCCGACAAAGGGATTGCCGATCGTCATCGTGTTGCCGATTATGGAATAATTTAGAAATGGGGACCCTCCGCCGACAATAAATACATTGATGTGATAGTTGCTGTTCCGAGTGGCTAGAATCCGATCAACTTCGATGCCCTTGTTGTCGGTGCTAGAGGCTTCGAGTGTGTTGTCGTATTTTTCTAATGGGAAATTAGGGTTGTAAGCGGTGATGTTCGGAAAGTCGCTGGATTGGGCGATATCGTATTCAATTGAGCTGGATAGCATTGTCACATCGAAATAAGCGTTGATCTGCCAACCGTAGGTTCGGTTGAGCTCATCTTCGATTTGGGCCTTGCTTGGCAAAAGATCCGGGGGGTTGGAAGTTGACGGAGAGCCCGGGGGATTTTTTTGCGAAGAAACTGCGTGAACGGCCACGCGGACGGTTCGCTTTTTCATGCTCTTGACACCAACGGCCAGTGCGACTTCGTCCTCCTGGCTTCCGACCTTAAACTGAGGATCATTATCGCTCGGGAGGCCGCCGGTCCCGCTCCATGCCACAGTCGTCTCAGAGCCAATCGTGATTGTATCAGGGTCAGCCGAGGCGTTCGGACACGTAATTTGCATGGTGGTGGGAGTGTTCGTCAGGATTTTAAACTTCGAATCATTCGAATGCTCTTCTCCTCCCGCGGGGGCCATAATCCAGAATTTATCCTTAGATCCTAGGGTTTCGGGTTTTTCCGTAACAGAAAGATCGTCCACGCCAGATGCTTCCAAATTGTCATGGATTATTACCGGTATGAGGTAGGCCTTTTTCCCGCTGGCGATATCGTTGTCGTCGCCATGTTTCTCGGTGGTCAACACAGCCTCTCTGTTTTCGACCAGCCAATTCTTTTGGCCGACGTCGAAATAGTTGTTAATTCCGGCCCCTGCGTCGCCCGCTTCTTCTGAGGTTGTTGTTGGTTTCCCATCCACGGTGGATTCCCAATCGTAGTCTGGTTGTCCGTCGGAATCCCTCAGGTAATCGGGATCTGTTCCTACGTGCTCAATGGTGATTTCGTAGGCGTTGAATTTTCTGATCTTGGCGGTTTTGGTAGCCTGTTCGCCATAATCCGGACTCGTCAAACTGAAGGTTCTGGTGTCGTCGGGACCTTTCCCTGTTACGGTCAACTTCCATTTTTCCGAGTGGCTGCCGCTAGGGTCGCTGACGGTAAAAGGCACATCCACAAGCAATTCAGGGGGCGGTGGTTGACCGTTGTCGTTGTTATTGTTTGGATTGCCACCAGAATTTACCTCTTGGAGGTCACTGGTTCCGTCGCCGTCAGTGTCCCAATTGTGTGGATCTGTGTTGTTGAGATACTCATCGAAATTATCCAACCCGTCGTTGTCGGCGTCACCGTGGGTTTCTCCGCTCCCCGCCGCGCTGGTGGGATTGAAGGAATGCTGCACTTCCCAGCCATCTGGTAGGCCGTCGCGATCGCTGTCCTTGGCCGCCGGATTGGTTCCAATGCTCACCTCTTGCAGGTTGGTGAGGCCGTCTTTGTCGAAATCTTCGTCGCCATCAAAGATTCCATCGCCGTCGGTATCGTCCAAAAACGGGACCAGCTTGAGCTGGTATTCCGTGAGGTTGTCCAATCCGTCCTCATCGATGTCGTCGATGCCGTCCATGGGATCGGTCGCATCGAGCTCATAAACGAACTCCCAGCCGTCCCGCATTCCATCCCCATCGGTGTCCGTAAGGTATCGATCGGTGCCCAGAATGGATTCCTCGAAGTCATCGAGTCCGTCCCAGTCGGAGTCGTAATTATAAACCTCGACGCGCCAAAATAGTTTGTCAGGCGAAGCTCCGAATTGATCCTGCGCCTCGATTCCCAGGGAGATGTCCGAGCCATCCCAGCTATCGGCCCAATACACATAAAACCAGCTATCAGGGGTCAAATCTGTGGACGCCTCCAAGGAATAATATTGGTCCGCCCTAGCGGGCCAAGTGATGGTGTAAAGGTTTAGGTAGCCCGCTTCCTTTGTAATTGAGGGCCTGACAACACCGCTGCCACGAGCCGTGGAGTGAGGATCGGTGCCCATTTGAGATTCCCGTAGATTTGAATAGCCGTCGCCATCAGGATCCGCTCCTGGGGCCTGATCCGGAGGGGCTGGAACGCCTGCGGTCGTTGAGAGGCCATAGGCGTTCTCCCACACATCGCTCATGCCGTCCCCGTCGAGATCGACGAGTGCATGGCACGGGATGAGGAGCAAGAGCGAACCGGTCAGCGCCAATCCGGGCAGTTTGGAAGAAGGGGGAATCATTTGGAGGCGTCGGTTTTTGGGGAGACGTTGGCTTGGCCGGCCGAGTCCATCCGCCACGTGCGGATGACGAGTTTTTTTGGCTGGGATGCCCTTTCCGCCGCTCGCGCTTCTTGCGCCCGGCGCGCTTGCTCGCGGGCCTCAAACTCCGCTTTCATCCTATTCCCATCGGCATTGAACCGGTCATGGACCGTTTGAAGTGTAGCCAGAGATTTTGGGGAAGGCGTGCCTTCCACGACCACGAACTCGGCATGGTTTTGCTGGAAATGCGGCAATGGGAACTGCTTTTCCTGCTGCTGAAGGGAGTTCCAATCGGCCACTTCGCTGTTGGAAAGGCTCAGCATGTAAGCGAACCGCTGGCCGTCTTTGCCTTCGAATTCCGCAATTCCGGTGAGCCAGTTCCAGTCGGCCGTCGACCAACAGGTGATGGCTTGGGAGGATTCATCCTGAAAACGGAGCAGCGTTCTTGTTTCCAACGGGTGCTGCCGCGAGTGGTAAACAGTCGCACCAACGAAGAAGAATTGAGGAGCGGGCTTGCCTTTCTCTTGTAGCTCAGAACCAGGAGCCGCGGGTGCGGCCGGAGCGTTGGGCGCCGGAAGCAACGCCTGAGGCTTGAGCTTTTGGATCGTCACCGATTGCCCATTGGCCTGAATTTCCCGACATTCGAGAATGTCGGATTGCGAAACCGCCAGCTTCCGAGGGGATGATGACGCATCCGAATCGGTAGGCGATTGAGCGAAGGCAACGACGGGAATTGCCATTGCGATAGTTATCCAAGTGAAAGGGAGGAAGTTCACGCTATCAGAAAATGTTCAATCGGTTTGCTTGACGCAAGGCCCGGATTCGTAAGTTAGAAACGGAGCGGGGAGAACCCTTTTCCCGAAAAGCGAAAACTCCCGCCCGAAGGGCGGAATGCCGGGTGCTCCGTAAGGACTCAAAGTTTTCTCCCCTGCGACCGAGGGCGCGACTGATGGGCCGGCCTGGAAGCCGCGAATGTGGAAAATTCCTGCGCGGTTCCGAAATGCCCACTGATGAAGCGAAGCGTATCCATGGAGGACACGCCGAGGCCTCGGGATTTGCAGTAGCGTTTGAGAAAGTTCTCTTCGTGGATCTTATAGGTTCCGTTTTTCGCCGCCTTGTAAGCCTCCCGAAACTCTCCGAATACCTTCTGATGGTCGCGGGCGGGAACTGACCGCAAGCCTTCGAGCGCAAGCTCACCGGAGAGGAAGGAAGTGATTTCTTTGCGCGCACCAGGGCTAAAACCTTGGAGTAGATCTTGTGCGCCGGTCTTGATTTTTTCCTTCGCGAGCAGGCTGGGAAAATAGTTTTCGTCGCCGCGATTTGGCTCAGGGAGCCTCAAAAAGGATGCCCTCATGTTGACGAGCTTTTCAGCGATGGAGTCACTGATGGCATATTCGTAGGGGCTTTTCGTCTCGTTCGATGAATCGACTTGCATGGTCAACGGTAAGAATCGCGGATGAGTTTCCGGATGCGCCAGGCTCCAGCCGGCCGCCACCAGGCTTCACGGTTGCCCTTCGGATCGAGCGCGGGAACGTCCATGACGTAAAAGCGTTTCGTGGGGTGCAGGATGATCGCCTGATGTTGGTCGAGGCGGAGGAACGCGACCGGCGGCACTTCGTAGCTTTCGCCGAAATCGACGCTGCGGCCGGTTGGCCCGACGATGGGAAGCCCGCCGGTGCCGACGAGGTTGTAGCTTTTCCGAACCCGGCGCTTTTTCGTCTGGCCGATGAATTTCGCTGCGGCCACGGCCTCCTCTTCGTCCCCCAGTTGGAAGTAAAGGCGGGTCGAGAAGTGGTTGATGAGGTTGCGGGTCGCGTCGCGGCGGATTTTCGATTCCGGCGACGCGGCCGACTGCATCGAGAAAATGACGTGAACCCGGGCACCTCCGATGCGGTCGAGAACCGTGTGGTCACTCATGCCGGTTTCGCTGGCCGTGATGACGTCCTGAGCTTCGTCGAACACGAAAAATAGATGATTGCTCCGGCCGATATGGCCGGGATGCTCGGCCTCTTTGTCGAAGCGCATCATGCCATGGTAGTAGGCGAGCTGCTTCAAGACCGTGTGGATGTAACGGCGTTCCGTCGGATAATGCTGCGGAATTGAGGTGCAGAACACCTTTCCGAAGTCGATTTCGGCGATGGTACAGGTTGGATTTTCCGAGCAAAAGACCCGGTAAATGTCCGGTTGGAGGAAGAAGCCGAGGTACTGCTTGAGGGTGCCTCGCGTCCCTTCTAGTTGGTCCTTGGCCTCCGAGGAAAGGAGCTGGGAATCCAGCTCGTTATAAATTTGCTCGGCGCGCTGGTCCGAGTGATCGTCTCGTAGCTCCAGCAACAGGGCTTGAAGTCGGGTGGTGTCGGTTAGCGCGTGGTAAAGCTCGGGGATGGTGTAGGGCCTCCCGAGCTTGTCCAGCAGCTCGAAGCCGAGCATGAATAGCTGTTGTGCAGTGTCCGCCCAAAACGGGTTGCCGCCTTCTCCTGAAAGGCTCTTGGCGGCGTCCACCAGCATTTTCGCATACCCGGCGTGAGGGATTCGCCGGTCGCCGGTCAGATTGATTCTGGCGGGCGGTAGCCAGTTTTCCGGATGGTCATTTCCCCTCACCTGCAGGACGACGAGCTGATCCTCGCGGGGAGTGCCCGCGAAATGTGCCCGGTAAAATTCGTGCTCGGTATTTTTGACGCCGAGCACAAGGCCGCCCCAATTCGGAAACGCGGCCGAACATTGGTTGATGATTTGAGAAATGCCCGACGAGGTTTTGCCTCGTCGGGTTTGCCCGAGAATGAGCGCGTGCGCGAAGTCGGTTTCCTTCCAGGACAAAGGCCCGAACCGCAGCACTTCCGCCGCCAGGCTGGCCCCGTCCGAACAAACGACGGCATACAACAGGAGCCAGCCGAGGAAAGCGACGCCACCGAAGGAAAGCCGCGTCACGAAGTCGTGGAACTGCGAATGGACGAGGAGGCCAAGGGCGGCTCCAAACCCGAACATCAGGGAGTGTTTGAGCAACTTCATGACGCGGCAAATCGGTTACTTGATCCAGCCTCCGGCGGCTGCGGCCGAAACCGGGGTCTTGTACCAGCCACCAGGGGTGAAAGGCTTGGAATCCGCTTCGCCGTTGGAGGCAGTCCCGGAGGCAGATTCGAAGAGGCCTTCTTCCTTCACATGGTCATAGACCCCCGGCGAGGTGATGCCGATTAGAGCGGCACCGGCCCCGATCGCCCACATTTGCGAGGACAGGGAAGAAACCTCCGATTTGTTCGAGTTCAGGCTGCTTTGCAGGGCGGCCAGGTCTTTTTGAAGCTGTTCCTTCTCGGCTTCGTGTTCGGTTTCGTTGGTTTCAGCCTGCGATTCGAGCGCCGAAATTCGCGCTTCCAGCGCAGCGATTTGCGCAGAGTAATCGCTCGTCATCGAAGAGATGTTTTCGTTGAGAGCGCCGATTTGTTGCTCTTTTTCGGTTTGGGCGGTGATCACTTTGCTTTGCAGCTCAGCGATTTTCTCGTCTTGGGTGACCTTGTCAGCGAGCAACATGTCGATGTCCCCTTGAAGCGTAGCGATCTTTTGATCGTTCGCCACGCTCTGCGCCGTCAGTTGCGTTTGCACCTCCGCAAGCTGTTGGTCGGTCTCGGTTTTCTCGTTCGTCAGGTTTCCAATCTTAATGTTGAGGTCCGCAATCTGGTTGTCCTTCTCGATTTGGAGTGAGGCTAAACGCTGATTGAGCAGCGTAATGTCAACGTCCTGCGAAGTGTTGACCTGCTTTGCCTCGTTGATTTGCTGTTGGAGCGCCGCGATGTCCGCATCCTTTTGAGCTTTGGCTGCTTCGAGCTGTTGATTCAGTCCGGCAATTTCCAACTGTTGGCTGGCACGCTGACTATTCAGCGCGTCGATTTGTTGCTGCAATGCCTGAGAGGTAAGTTGGGCACCGGTCTTTGCTACGTTCAGATCATTGAGGAGCTGCGAAATTTGCGCGTCTTGAGACGTTTGCGAACTGTTGAGCTGAGCGATTTGCTCTTGGAGCGTGGCAATCTCTCCGTCCTTCTGCGCGGTGATTTGGGTGAGTTGCGTTTGCAATTCCGTTACGGTCACCGTGTTCTCTTGAATGGCGGAGATTTGAGCCTGAAGCGCGGCAATTTGAGCGTCTTTGTCCACGCCAAGCTGGTTCAGTTTGGCCTCCAACTCCTCCACCTTCGTTTCGAGCACCGATTTATTGTTGGCCACGGCGGTTTCCAGCGCAGCCAGGGCGAGGGCGGTGGAATTTTGAGCGGAGAGTAGCGCGGCAAGTCTCTCTTCGTGGTCGGCGACGACGGCCGCCAGGTCGGCAAATTGCTCGGCAACCGTTTGAGTCAAGGTCGCGAGATCCGATTGAATCCCTCCCACTCGGCTTTGCAGCAAAGTTTGCTGTTCCAACAGACTCGCCAAGTCACCGGTGTTTTGAGCAATCGCCGCTGTATTCGCGTCGATCAAGCTTTTGAGGGCGTTGTATTGGTCGGCGATTTGCTGTTGCAGTGCGGTGATGCTCGCTTGCATTTGGAAGCGAGAAGTTTCCAAGTCCCCGAGCAACCCATTCGTTGCCGTTTGGTAAGATTCGATCTGCGAGCGGGTGATGCTCAGATCGTTCTGGAGAACGAGAATGTGATTCTCGATTTCGGTGATATTCGATTCCAACGTCGTTAACGCCGAGGTGGTGATGCCGCTGCCGTCGAGGCCAAGTGCGACAAAGCCCGCGACGGAGTGACGGCGAGACTTTAGAGTTTTATAATCCGCCGAGGTTGTGACGCCAGCAGGGTCCATCGCCCTCACTTCGATTTTTAGCGCGCCAGTCGTCGATGGGGCAAACGTGAACGTCGCGGTTGAGGACGGACCTTTCCAGGCTTGGGCCGCTGCGCCCGTGCCCATCGCGGTGTTGGTGTACTCCGCCCGGTGCGTAGTTCCGAACTCGCCAACAAACGCATCGTTGACGTAGAGGCCGTAAACGGAATTGTAAACGCGCACGGCGTCGTCCTCGAACCAAGAGTTGATGTCGCCGTTGATGGGGTTGGAATCATAAGTCCAAGGACCTCCTTCGATGAATTGATTATCGAAAGCCGTCACCGTGAGGCGGTATTCCGCAATCGTGGAGACGGAAAACCCGTTCCAGGTCATGAGGACTTTTGGAGTTGGGCGGCTTGAGGCAACGCCGTTCCACGTCTGGTCCGGGTCATTTGTGCGGGCAAGAAAACCCGTCACCAACTCCGCATTTAGAGAAGAAAGGGTGACGAGGAAGGAGCCGAATAAGGCTAGCGAGGTAGGTAGCTTCATGGTTTTGGTTCAGTGGGTCAGGATTCAGTTGTGCAGATCAAAATTGCGTGCCGTGGCGACAATTCCCCGATCTTGCTCCACGCTCAGCGCGACGTGTTCGCCGGAGAGGCTGTCGAGGGAAAGGAGTGCGCGGCCGACGTGCCGCTCGATTGCGTTGCGCAGCGGGCGAGCTCCCAAACGGTCATCGCAGCCCTTGTCGATCAGGTAGGTGACGACATCTTCGTCGAAGCAGATTTCCTTGCTAAAACGCCTGCCAACGTGAGGCAGGTAGGTTGACAGGAAGTTGCCGCAGATTTCGCGTTGCACCTCCTGAGGAAGCAGCCGGAAGACTTCGACGGTCTTGAAACGGGCGACGACTTCCGGGCGGAAGTATTCTTCTGCCGCCCGGCGTGCGAAACGGCGGATTGTCGCCATGTCGCTGTCCTTCATGTCGATGATTTCCGCGCAACCGAGGTTCGACGTTGCGACGAGATAGCAGTGTTCCAGGGCGACGGATTCCCCCTCCCCCGCGAAGCGGCCTTCATCGAGCATGGCGAGCAGGAGCGTCGTTAGGTCGCGGTGCCCTTTCTCGATTTCGTCGAGTAGAATCACGCAGCCGGTGGCCTGCTTCGGCCCGATCCGTTCGACGAACTCGCGCACGAAGTCGCCGACCTTCTCAGGCGTCTGATACGCCCCCATGTCGAAGGTCACCATTGCCGAGCGGTCTTGGAAGACCAACTCGGCAATGGTTTTCGCAGTTTCCGTTTTTCCAACCCCAGTCGGTCCAAGGAAAAGAAAGGTGTGTTTGGGAAGCTTCGCCCAGGACAGGCCGGCCACGCTCTTTTCAAGCGCGGCGGCGACCTCGATCATCGCGTCTTCCTGTCCGCGCACGGACAGTTTCAAGGCGTCCTCGTAGAGGCGCGGCGGCACGGGCAGAAGGTTCATTCCGCTGCTTGGTTCGGGGTGGGCGGGATCGGGACGGCCTGCGGCTGAGGCTCCCGGCTTTTTGCTTCGCCTTGCGCCTGAAGCCCTTTGAGCAGCTTGAGCTGCGACGTTGAGAGTGCCTGTTGGTTGATCTTGAGCTGGTCCACATCGCGGGCCACCGAGTCGATTTTCCGCGACTGTTCGCGCTGCGAAACCAAGGCGTCCTCAACGACAACCTGCGACGGACGCGATTTTTCGCGGCCACCGTAAAGACCGGCCACCGAACCGACCTTCACGCGTTCGCTCGGCTCGCTGTCCAATTTCCATTTCGGGGCCTGACGCCGATACACGAAGTGTTTTTCGTGCATGATGTTCTTGTTGCAGGGGTCCACGTAGCGGGCCACCGGGTAGGCCTCGACCAAGGCCGGTTCCGTCACCCGGCCGACCGGCGGCCGGAGGATGTATTCCCGTTCGTATTCGGGTACCGGCACCGGGTAATAAGTTTCGTGGCGGCAGGAACTTTGAAGTAGGGCGAGCAGGCCGAGACGAATGCTCAGGCCGATAATGGCGCGTTTCGGTTTCATTTGCGGAGGCCGTTGCCGTTCTGTTTCTTGAACTGTTGAAGAGAGGTGTTGCCGATTTTCGCCTCTTCGAGGTCGATAGGCTGTTGCACGTAGAGGTAGAATTCCTTGCCCGCGGGCACGCGGACGAACACCCCATCGCGTTGAATCGCCTCGCGGATTTTGTTGGCGTATTCGTCGATCACCTTGGACACGCCGCCGATGGCGGCGTTCTTCGCGCTTGGCAGCACGTTGGTTTGCCCGAATCCGGTCGTGGTGGTGTCTTGCAAGCCGCTGCCCATGCCGCTGATGAACGCGGCCATGAACAACTTGAACTCTTTGGAATCGGCCGACTCGATCACCATGCCCTTAAGTCCGGCCGACCCGTCCGTAACTCCCCATTGATCGTCCGAGGGCGCGGCGTCGCGGTCCAGGACGAGCGATTGCAAAATCAGCTCGCGGCGGTTCCGGTATTTCGGCTCCGACAGCACGATGATCCAGGAACGGTCGCAGCCGAGGCGGTCGCGTTGCTGCGCGCCCTTCACCATGCCGTGAACTTCCGAGTTGGCCGGCACAATCACTTTGCCGTCCCAAACCAGCGGCTCCGTGGTCAGGCCGATAACCGGCGATTCGAGGTTCGTCGATTCGGCCGCGTTGATGAGCACGCATTTCAGCATGCGGCCGTAAGGCACGATTTTCTTTTTCGCGAGCATCGCTTCCAGCTCTGCTTCGCTGCTTGCCTTCTTCGGAGTGGAATAGACCTGAAGGGAGGTCGGTAGCTTTTGCTGCTTCGGCCGACCGGTGGCAGCCGCTTGCGCCGTCTTGGCGGTCGCCGCGTTTTGGGTGCCAGGCTTGGCCGAGGCCGCGACCGGAAGTGCCTCCGCTTTCGGCGGGCCTTCCTTGCTGGCAGCCGCTGCAGGCGGCGGCGTGTCGAAGCGTTGCGCGTCGCTTTTCTTCCACTCCTGCCCGGCGATTTTCTTTTCCGTCACTTTCGGTTTCCCGCCACCGCCGAACAGCACGACGCCCGCGAGGATGATTGCGACGGTGAACCCGGCAATGAGGGTGATTCCCAGGGGTGTTTTCAGGAATGCGAGTTTCATTTGGCGGGGTCGATGATGGCTTTCGCGTCGTCTTCAGCCGGCTGCGGCTGACCGAGTGGAGCGGGCAACAGCGGCTCCGGGCGCTTTGTCTCCGTGAAGTTCAGCGAGATTTGGAAATCGTTGGTCGGTGCCAGATCGTTCCGGCCTCCCATGCCATCGCCTGCGATGGCGAAGAACCCCATAGAGGTTCCTGTTCCAGGCACTTCGCCCGAGGCCGAGGCCGTGAACTGCGAGAATTGCCGATCGCCCGCCGCGACACCAAACGACTCGACATCGTAGTGATGCGCCTTGCCGTCCTTGCTCTCCAGCTCGACGGCGAAGCAGATCCCATCGAAAGCGTTGTCCCGATAGACGCCGCGCAACGTCAGGCGGACGTTGGCCGTTTCGAAGGACTTTTGCGGGAACGCCGTCAGAATGTCCTTCACCGGGCTGTCCTTCTGAATAGCCAGGATCGGATAAGCCTTGGCCTTGTCGATCAGGCCAATGACCC
>Ga0157376_10000468_pt1 | contig 25990 bp, 24 predicted proteins | sample M45metaG_FD_121801 | JGI IMG/M metagenome (GOLD analysis project Ga0157376, IMG submission 121801) | Miscanthus rhizosphere microbial communities from Kellogg Biological Station, Michigan, USA - M4-5 metaG | ecosystem: Host-associated > Plants > Roots > Rhizosphere > Soil | place: USA: Michigan...
AGCCGCGAATCCGCCAGCCGCGCGCGGCCGCCCAAAGTCGCTATTTCCACCGCAGTCAGCTTCGATGACGCCGCCTCCGCGCACAGCACTTTGCTCGAAGTCGTCACTCAGGATCGCGCCGGACTGCTCTATGACATGGGCTCCGCGCTGGCCCGCCTCGATTGCAATATCGAAGTCGCGCTGATCGACACCGAAGGCCAGAAAGCGATCGACGTTTTCTACCTCACCTCGCAAAGCAAAAAACTGGACTCGCGCAAACAGGAAGTCCTGCGGGAAGTTTTGCAAGGCACGCTCGGTTAATCGCCCGCGCCCTTCGCTGTTTATCGCTAGAATCAAGCACCCCAGAACAGGGAGCTACTAGGAGGCGATCGTGTTTTCGCTTTTCACAAGTTGGCGCACCGCCGTCCTCAATGCAGTGGGATTTTTTCTAGCAGCTAGCTTCCTTGCCGCGCCACAAACGGCAAGAGTGTTTCATGACTGGCGGCGCATTGGCGAAGCGCCCATCCTCTCGCCCTCTGGCAACGATTGGGAAAGCGCCGGAACCTTCAATCCGGCAGTCATCGTACGCAACGGAAAGTTCGTCATGCTTTATCGCGCACAAGACGCTCGCGGCACTTCCCGGCTCGGCTATGCCGAAAGCAGCGACGGCACGCGCTTCACCAGATATTCCAGCCCAGTGCTCAGCCCTGAAGCTCCCTACGAAGAAGACGGCGGCGTGGAAGATCCTCGCCTGGTGCAAATCGGCAACACGTTCTATTTGACCTATACCGGCTACAACAAAAAGGACGCCCAACTCTGCCTTGCCGAATCAAAGGATTTAATTCACTGGGAGCGCCTCGGCGTGATTCTTCCCGCCTACCGCGGAAAATGGAATCGCGGCTGGACCAAATCAGGCGCGATCATCTCGGAGAAAATGGCAGAAAAATATTGGATGTATTGGCTTGGGACTGCCGAGGACAAAACCGATCAGACGGGAATTTCCAGCTCGCCCGATCTACTGCACTGGACCGAGGAAATGAACACGCCGGTGCTACCCCGCCGCGCCGGAAAATTCGATTCGCGCGTCGTCGAGCCGGGGCCTCCGCCCATTCTCACTTCCGAGGGCATCGTGTTGATTTACAATGGCGCCGACGACCATCTGATCTATCGCACCGGTATTGCTATTTTTGATCGCCATGATCCGCGCAAACTCATCTATCGCAGCGATGAACCGGTTTTCCAGCCGGAACGCGACTGGGAAAAATCCGGTCAGGTTCCCAACGTCGTCTTCGTTGAAGGCGTCGCCAATCGTGGCGGTGAATGGCTCTTTTATTACGGCGGCGCAGACAAATTTGTTGGTGTCGCTACCGCAACAAACTCCAGGTAAGTCCATTCGCTGATGACGCCGGCTAGACAAACCTAGTTCGACGAACCTAATTTGATGATGTCGCCTTCTGATCCCTCACCTGCAGCTCATTCACCACCTGCTGCACGTTCGGCACCGCGGTCACGATGCGTTCCACCAGGGCGCGCTTGGTCTGTGAACTCACTTTGCCGGTCAAGGTGACCACGCCATTTTTCACATCGTATTTTACGCTCTTGTCGAACTTGTTTTGCACCAGAGCAGCGTCCACGTTTTTCTCGATCGCTTTGTCCAGGTCCGCGTCAACTTTCTTGGTCATGCTTTCATTTCCCGGAGGCCGCACCGCAATCTGATCGGCAACCACCTGCGATCCGGCGAAGGACTTGGCGATCGACTCCGCCTGCGCCTTGTCCGCTTCCGATACGGTTGTTCCGGTCAGCGTGATCACGCCCTTGTCGCGGTCCTGGCTTACGCTCACGTCCTTTAATCCCGATTGGTCGAGCGATTTGCGGATGTTGTCTGCCACATCCGGCGATTTCGGCGTGTCGGAGCATGCCGTCAATGCTGCCGCTAGCACTCCTATTGCCACCCAGTTACCGGCCCAAGTCACCCCTTTTAGCAATTTCATATTCCCTGTCTTCCTTGCCACACATTGTGATTTGACGCCCGAGCGCCTTTTTTTCGGGCGATCGCCCACCGACTGCGCTTACCGCGAATCGCACACGAATTTAGGCAGAATTGCTCGCCACGAAACTATGGAGGCTACCCACCACCGTCGCTATCGGGGTTTAGGTGTAGAGAGAAACAAGAAAAACGTTAAGTGGCAGCGCGATTGAAGCACGCCATTCGCGCGAAATTCAGCCTACAGAGGGAATTTGGTGGACGTGACAAGGATCGAACCTGCGACCTCATGCCTGCAAAGCGTAAACTGGGGCGTCGGCGCCACTCATTACGGCAAGCTACCAAGTGCGATTGGGCTAATGTTTCTGCGGGCATCCGTGCCATGGGCGTGCGTGCTTTACCGCTACGAGTGAGACCCATAGTTACCGAGCTGTGCACCAAATTGTGCACCGACTCCTTTCGTTCGTAGTCCGGCTCGGCGGGAGGCCCTAGTCCTCCACATTTCCTGACGCTGACAGATCAAATGGATCTAGGGGAAACAACAGTTCGTGGATGACGAGATGAGCAGCCTGCTCTTCGTCACCCTGAAATCCTCGGCCGCATATCACCTCCCATTTGGCGAGCATTTCGGCATTCCATTCAATGAGTTCGCGCCAAGAATGGTACTTTGCTGGGTCCACTTAGCGGCCGGTCGCCAACTACCGGCTCCTCAAGGTTGATGTTGTTCCAATATTCCTCAAGCGCCGATAAGCCTTCCTCCGAAAACAAACCCAAACGATGAAGGGCGGTCGTGACGCGAAGGATTGAAGAAGGAACAATGTCGCCGAACAAAAGGGCGGGATCGTATGGAGCGTCCCAGTTGTGGGAATTGTCGTCATTCCGGACGTAACTTCGGTCGAGACGCTTCTCTCGCATGTACAAGATCGAATTCGGAGCGATGAACTCCCCGTAATTACCTTCTCGGTAAACTGCCTGCTTTTCCCATTGCACCACCGCTCTGGCTTCCAACAAGTCGGCAAGGTTCAAACCGTCGTATTTGACATAGATTCCTTTTGCGAGATGATCTCTGAATTTTCCGACGAGTTTTCTGAATTCATTCTGTCTGGCACGAAGGCACCGCACAGCGTCGAACAGCAACTGGGGTATCCCGCATCCGACGTCCTGGCGGAAATTTTTGGTGACGCCGGTCGCCACGTCCGCCGCCATCGGAGTTTCCGCTCTCCCTCGCACTGCGCTTGTCGAACTCCAGATGACCGTGGAAATCTAGCATCTCCGCGCGCTGGCAAGAAACCAGCGACGCAATAAGTTGTACCGTTCTGTCTCTACCGGAATTGGCGGAAACCAGGCCCTGCTGTAGTCTTGGCGAATGGCGATGAAAGCCTACACCTCGCGACGCGTTGTTCTCCCGGCAACCATCGGAGCGTTCGCCGTGCTGGTGGAAGACGGACAGATATCCGATGTGGTTCCGCAAGACCAGATTCCTGCCGCCGTTCCTGTAACTGATTTTGCAGACTTGGCGATCCTTCCCGGCCTGGTGGATTCCCACATTCACATCAACGAGCCGGGACGAACGGAATGGGAGGGATTCCGCGCTGCGACTCGAGCAGCAGCAGCAGGCGGGTACACCATGCTGGTGGACATGCCGCTGAATTGTGTGCCGCCCACGACAACCGCGGATGCCTTGCAAGCCAAGCGAAAAGCCGCGCAAGGCCAGAGTCTTGTGGACTGGTCGGCATGGGGTGGATTGGTTTCGGGAAACGCGCATCACATCTCCGCTCTCGCATCCGCTGGAGTGCCGGGCTTCAAATGCTTCCTGATCCACCCTGGGATCGACGAGTTTACGTCGGTGAACGAATCCGAGTTACGAGCCGCACTTCCGCTCATCAAAGAGACGGGCTTGCCTCTGCTCGCTCACGCGGAGTTGGCTGGCCCCGTCGATGCGGCTACGCGCGCCCTTGCAAACGCGGACTGGCGCTCCTACCAAACATTTCTGAAATCTCGGCCAGACGAAGCTGAGCTGGCTGCGATCGATTTGTTGCTCGCACTGTGCCAGGAAACCGGATGCCGGATTCACATCGTTCATCTTTCGACGGCGCTGGCAATCGGCAGACTGCGAGAGGCCAGGCGCCGTGGTCTTCCGGTGACCGTCGAAACATGTCCCCACTACCTCCATCTCGCTGCGGAAGAAATTCCGAGCGGCGCAACTCAGTTCAAGTGCGCGCCTCCGATTCGCAGCCGCGAAAATCGCGAAGCGCTCTGGCAGGGCCTGCGCGACGGCGTAATCGATTTGATCGCCACCGACCACTCACCATGCCCCCCGGAAATGAAGCAAATGGAGGGCGGAGATTTTCGTGCTGCATGGGGCGGAATCTCAGGAATTTCCCTGGCCCTCCCGGTCATGTGGACCGAAGCACGGCACAGAGGCTTCACTCTCACCGATGTGGCGCGTTGGATGGCGGAGGCGCCAGCACGTCTTGCGGGCTGTCAGGAAAGAAAAGGCCGCCTGGCCAGGAGTTTCGACGCGGATTTTGTAGTGTTTGATCCGGACGCGCAGTGGATTGTCGGCGAAGCGCAACTTTTTTACCGGCATCCGGTTTCCCCGTATTTAGGAGAACGGCTGAACGGAAAAGTCCTGATGACCTATTTGCGAGGACATTGTGAATTTAAGGAGGGAGCCTTCCCCGGGCAGCATTGCGGGGGCGAATACACCGGCAAACCTTTTGCGCCGGATCACAATTAAGAATTTCAAAAACAGCACCATTCCGGTGCAGAATTGTCGCAGCACATGGGAGCGCTAGTTGGCTAGTTCGTTGCAACAATACATCGTCGGCACCTCCGTCCCACGCAAAGAAGGCCGCGACAAAGTTACCGGTGCAGCCCGCTATGTGGACGATTTGCGTCTGCCTGGCATGCTCTATGGCGCAACTGTGCGCAGCAAGATCGCCCGTGGCAAAATCTCACAGATTTTGTTTGATCCGGCGATCGACTGGAAGCAATTTGTCGTCGCTACGGCCAAGGACATTCCCGGCGACAATTGCATTTCGCTAATTCTGGATGATCAGCCCTGTTTGGCCGATGGCGCCATCAACCATCCGGAAGAGCCGGTCGTCCTGCTCGCTCATCCTGATAAGCATGCTCTCGCGCGAGCGGTCGAAGCGATCACTATCGAATCGCAGCCACTCCCTGCGATTCATTCCATCGAAGAAAGCGAAAACAAAGATGAAATCATCTGGGGTGCGGACAATATATTTAAGGCCTTCCTGATCGAAAAGGGAGAGATCGGCCAAGCCTGGGCCGGATCCGATTTTATTGTTGAGGGAGAGTATTTCACCGGCGCGCAGGAACAGCTGTACATCGAGAACAACGGAATCATCGCGGCTTTCGATAGCACTGCGGGGATCACCGTCTGGGGTTCGCTGCAATGCCCGTATTACGTGCACAAAGCACTGATGAAGCTTCTCGGGCTACCTGAGGAAAAAGTTCGCGTGGTGCAAATGGAGACCGGCGGAGCCTTTGGCGGAAAAGAAGAGTATCCGTCGATGATCGCCGGGCATGCCGCCATTTTGGCAATGAAATCCGGCCATCCGATAAAAATTATTTACGATCGCCTGGAAGACATGGTCGCAACCACCAAGCGCCATCCATCGAGAACGCGCCATCGCACTGCGGTCAGCAAGGACGGCAAGATTCTTGGAGGTGAAATCGATTTCACAATCGATGGCGGAGCATACGCCACACTTTCATCCGTGGTTCTCTCCCGCGGCACGATTCATGCCGGCGGTCCATATTTCTGGCCCTGCGTTCGTGTTCTTTCGAAGGCCATAGCGACAAACGCGCCTCCACACGGTGCATTCCGCGGATTCGGCGCGCCGCAAAGCTTATTCGCGATGGAGCGCCACATGGACCGCATCGCGAGCGTCGTCGGTCTTTCCCCGGTCGAAATTCGCAAACGCAATTTCCTACGCCCCGGCCAAACCACGATCACCGAGCAGGTGATCCGCGAACCCATCGATCTGCCGAGATTGCTGGACAAGGCTCTGAACGAAACAAACTACCACGAGAAGAAACTTCAGTTTGCTGAAGGCAACCGTTCGGGATCCGTTCGCAAGGGCATGGGAATCGGAACCATCCTGCACGGAGCCGGATTTACCGGCTCTGGCGAACGCTATTTGAATTCCCTGGTGGGCATCGAAGGCACGGCTGACGGAGGGGTTCGCGTTCTAGTCTCGAGCACCGAATTCGGGCAAGGCACAAACACCGTGCTGTGCCAGATTGCCGCAGAAGCGCTGGGAATTCCCTACGACCTGGTGAGCATCGCGCAACCGGACACCACGATCGTACCCAATAGCGGGCCCACGGTGGCTTCGCGGACGGTCATGGTGATCGGAAACCTGGTGCGCTCCGCTGCGGTCGGCTTGCTGCAATCGCTAAAATTGGCCGGCCTGCTGGGACCGAACTACTCTGCTGAACAATTTGCGGAAGCTTGCCGCAAGCACGTCGCCCAAAACGGAGTTCTGCGCTCTCTGGCGCGTTATCAATCCCCGGAAGGCATTTTTTGGGATGACTTGAAATACAAGGGCGAGGCATACGCGGCGTTCGGATGGGCAGCATACGTAGCCGAAGTTTCCGTGGACCTGAACACCTATGCGGCCAAAGTTGAAAACTTCGTAGCGGCACAGGAAATCGGCAGGGTGCTGAACCCGGTTCTGGCGGCGGGACAAATCATCGGCGGCGTCGCGCAGGGAATTGGCTTCGCATTGTACGAAAAAGTGCTATGGCAAAACGGTCGCATGGCCAACGGCCAGATGACCAACTACATCATGCCCGCTTCCTGCGATCTGCCTCCCATTCACGTCATCTTCGAAGAGATTGGAAATCCTCATGGCGCATACGGCGCCAAAGGCATTGGCGAACTCCCCATGGACGCACCAGCCCCTGCGATTGTCAACGCCGTGATGGACGCTCTGGGAGTTAGTTTCGACTCCATCCCCCTAATGCCGGAAGACATTTTTGCAGCGCTGAACTCGCACGGGCATTCGAAAAAGAAAAATGAAACTACCGGAGCATATTGTTGAGCCCTCGTTCCAGCGCTTCCGGCAAGCAGCCGATTACCCTCACCGTAAATGGTGAGCGTCACAATATTCTTGCTTATCCCATGGGCAGGCTACTGGATATTTTGCGCGAGGATCTTGGCCTCACCGGCACCAAGGAAGGTTGCGGTGAAGGTGAATGCGGTTCCTGTTCGGTCTTCCTCGACGGCGTTTTGGTGAACAGTTGCTTGATTCCTGTGCTGCAAGCCAACGGCGCGGGCATCGTTACCATCGAGGGCTTGACGACAAATGAGCAGCTGCATCCTCTCCAGCAGTCGTTTCTAGAATGTGGCGCGGCGCAATGCGGAATCTGCACTCCCGGCATGATTCTCGCTTCGATGCAGTTGCTCCAGAAAACTCCCCGGCCCACGCTGGAACAAATTCGCGAAGGGCTTTCCGGAAATCTTTGCCGCTGTACCGGCTATCTGCAGATTTTTGCAGCCGTCGCAAAGGCGGCCGAACAAAGCATGCCAGAACCAAAGGCGGCGGAATGAGAGCCAATCCCGCTGAACACCAGTTGATAGCACCCGGCACTTTACAGGAAGTCGTTGTGTTGCTTGCCAATGAGCCTGGAAATTGGACGCCCATTGCCGGCGGTACCGACCTCATGGTGCAGTACGCGGCCGGCAAACTGGCTGCTGGCAAACTCGTCAGCATTGCCGCACTGCGCGAATTGCGAGGAATCGAAGTCGCAGCGACCGAGATACGGATTGGCGCCGGCTGTACCTACACCGGCATTCGCCAGCACAAGGTGATCGCGGAAGAGTTGCCGTTGCTGGTTCGTTCCGCTGCCTGGACCGGCGGAATCGCCAACCAGAATCGCGGAACCTTGGGCGGGAACATCGCTAACGCCTCGCCGGCGGGAGATTCGCTGCCGGTTCTGCTGGCCTACGATGCCGAACTTGTCTTGGTATCGGTGCGGGGCGAAAGGCGAGTTCCCTACCGTAATTTTCATACCGGCTACAAGGCAACCATACTGGCGCCCGATGAATTGATCCGCGCGGTCTGCATCCCCAGAAATTTCGCGGATTACTTCTGCTATGCCAAGAAAGTTGGCGCGCGCGACGCGCAAGCCATCTCAAAAGTATTCTTGGCGGCGCTCGGACGAATCACCAATTGCAAAATCGCCGATGTTCGGTTAGCGGCGGGCAGTGTTGCTCCGATGCCAATTCGGTTGCCACAAACGGAAAATCTTCTTAGGGGTCAATCAATCAATAATTCCCTTTTCGAATCCTGCCAGGCAACTCTGGCCAGCGAAATCCAGCCCATCGACGATATTCGCTCCTCGGCAAAATACCGAACGGCGGTGCTGGCCAACCTCGTCGGCGACTTTTTAAGCGGGCTGGTCGGAAAAAAGGCTCCGTCGTGAGCAATGTCCTCTTCCACTGGAACCTTCTTCCTCCAGACCGGGCGGCAAGCGAGATTCTTCCCTGTTGCGGCTCGCGCGCTTGGGCGCAGGTATTGGCTGGCGAACGTCCATTTCAAGAAGTCGCTGCGTTGCTCGCGGCGTCCGATAGAATCTGGAGCGGTTTGAGCCCAGACGATTGGTCGGAGGCGTTTGCGAGCCACCCGCGAATCGGAACTACCGCCAGTGTGGGAAAATCCTCTGCGCCGTCGCTGGCGTGGTCGGCTCGCGAACAGAGCGACGCCCTGACAGCTTCCGACTCCATCAAGCTGGCGCTGGCGGAAGCGAATCGCGAATACGAGTCCAAATTCCGGCGCATCTTCATCACTTGCGCCACGGGAAAGTCCGCGGTGGAAATTCTGGAAAATCTTCAGCGCAGGCTCAACAATGAAGAACCGGCAGAAATTCTGGAAGCCGCCGAGCAGCAGCGGCAAATCACGCAACTGCGCTTAAGGAAATGGCTGGGAGAATGACGCGCATCTCTACTCACGTTCTGGACACCGCGACCGGCAAACCGGCGGCTGGCGTGTCCGTGCGCTTGGAGCGCCACGAGCAATCTGGGAGCTGGTTGGCACTGGGCGCCGCCCGCACGGATGGCGATGGTCGCTGCAAAGAACTTCTGCCCGAACCACTTTCGCTATCGGACGGCGTCTATCGTCTCGCATTCGATACGGCGGCTTACTACGCCAGCCAGCACGTATCCGGCCTTTACCCAAAAGTGGAAATTACCTTCGAAGTCCGCACCGGAGAATCCCATTTTCACATTCCATTGCTGTTGAGCCCCAACGGCTATACGACGTACCGGGGAAGTTGATGCAATGACGAGACTGGCAGAAAACCGCTACGGAAAATCGCGCGTACGCCTGGTCCGCCTGAACCGCCAGTGCTCCGTTCATGAATTTCAGGAGTGGAGCGTCGAGATTTTGCTGCAAGGCGATTTTCTGAGCTGCTTCGCCGAGGGCGACAACAGCAAAATCCTGCCCACCGACACGATGAAGAATACCGTGTATTCTCTGGCGCAAAAGTCTGCGGCAGCATGCATGGAAGACTTTGCCAAAGAGCTGATTGAATTCGTACTGGCTCACAATCCGCAGGTTTCTGAAGCGCAGGTCACCATCCGGGAGAAAGCCTGGCAACACCTGACCACCGGCGGAAAACCGCATCCCAGCACCTTCGTACAGTCAGGAAATGAGTTGCAAACCACACGTATATATAAGAAGCGCGATGAGCACAAGAAATCCAGGCAGCCATTCGTTGTCGAATCCGGGATCGAAGACCTTATTATCATGAAGACCTCGGGATCAGCGTTCGAAGGCTATATCCGCGATTCCCTCACCACGCTGCCGGAAAACAAGGACCGCCTGTTCGGCACCGCGCTGCGAGCCTGTTGGACTTATGTTTCCGCGGAACTGCCATTTGTGTTTCTCCGCAACACGATACGCGAATCATTGCTGGTGACGTTCGCGGCGCATCAAAGCAAATCCGTTCAGCACACTCTCTATGCCATGGCCGAGAGCGCTCTCGCGGCCACTCCGCAGATTTCAGAAATCACGCTCACCATGCCCAACAAGCACTGCCTGCTCGTGGACCTTTCACGCTTCGGTCAGGACAATCCCAATCAGATCTTTATTCCCACAGATGAGCCACATGGCACCATCGAAGCGCGCATCTGCCGCGAGAGCTAGCCCCAGTGGCCCGCACCCTCGATTATCTCGACCGCGCGCAGGAAGTAATCTCGCGATGCCAGTCCCTGGCTCGCTTTACGGAAGACCCGCCGCGCATTCGGCGAACGTTTCTTTCGCTGCCTATGCGCGCCTGCCTTCAGGAAATTGAAACCTGGATGTATACGCTGGGAATGACAACGCACATTGATGCGGTGGGAAATCTGCATGGACTCTATCCCGCACAAGACGGTTCCACTCTCCCCAGGCTGCTGATTGGTTCGCACCTCGACACCGTTCCCGACGCCGGCGCGTACGACGGCGTTCTCGGCGTGGTCCTGGCTGTTTCTCTGATTGCATCGCTAGATGGACGCCGGCTTCCTTTTGCCATTGAAGTTGTCGGCTTCTCAGAAGAAGAAGGGGTGCGCTTCGGTGTGCCGTTCATCGGCAGCCGCGCTCTGATTGGCACCGTAGACGAGCTCCTCCTGAGCCGCTGCGATTCGCAAGGCATTTCTGTTCGCGATGCGATTCGCACGTATGGTTTGGACCCCGGCGAAATCCCGGCAGCCACACTGAAAGAAGGCATACTCGGCTATCTGGAGTTTCACATCGAACAGGGCCCGGTTTTGGAAAACATCAGCCTTTCACTCGCTGCTGTGGAAGCCATCGCCGGACAGACCCGCATGGAGCTGATTTTTTACGGTATCGCCAACCATGCCGGCACCACGCCGATGACGCTTCGTCGCGACGCCTTGGCGGCCGCTGCGGAATGGACCGTCGCGGTGGAAAAAGAAGCTCGCGCCATTCTGGGGCTGGTCGCAACCGTCGGACTGTTGCAAGCTAAGCCCGGCGCGGGCAACGTCATCGCCGGAGAATGCCGCGCGACGCTGGATGTCCGCCACGCTTCGGATGCTGCGCGATCACAAGCCGTGAAAATCATTCTTGACACCGCGGATGAAATTGCCAAACGTCGCGGCATTCAGGTAACTTCAACCACCAAGCTGGCACAAGCTGCTACCCCAATGGATCCGTTTCTTGTAGCGCAAATCGAGAAAGCCATTTCTCAGACCGGCCTGACGCCTCACCGCATGGCCAGCGGAGCCGGCCACGACGCCATGATCCTTGCCGAAAAAGCTCCTTCCGCGATGATTTTCCTTCGCGCTCCCGGCGGAATTAGCCACAATCCAAGGGAATCGGTGATTCCGGAAGATGTTGCCAATGCTCTGGTATGCGGGTGGCATCTGCTGAATCAACTTGCCGCTTCGCCAGAATTTCAAAAGAGGACCCACCGTGCATAATCTCGGCCACACGCGCAGCGCTCACCATCGCAATCATCTCTTGCTCACTCCGGACACCTTCGTCCGCACCGCTCTGCCCGGAATGAAAAATGCTTCGGCCATCGTTCATATCGGACCGGCCTTGGGCGCCGCTTTCACACAGTACACCGCCGAACTGGAGCGCGGCGGCGAACTCGGCCCCACTGAAGCGCAGCGATTCCTCTACGTGATTGAAGGCTCTGTCAATTTACAGGCTGATTCCCAGGAACAGCTTGTCGCGCCGCGGGGTTACGCCTACCTGCCGGAATCTAAACCACATCGTATTTCTTCGCATGAGAAAAGCCGCCTGGTTGTGATTGAGAAAACCCACCTCACAAATCCCTCTAGCGAGCCTCCCAAGGTCATTGTCGCCAACGAAGACAGTGTGGCGTCCGTCGCTCTCGGCGGCGACCCCTGGCTGCAGGTCAAGAGCCTGCTGCCCGACAGCATGGCGTTCGATTTTGCGGTCAACACCATGACCTATCAGCCCGGCGCGGGCCTCAGCATGGTGGAAATGCACGTGATGGAGCACGGCTTATTGATGCTCGAAGGAGGCGGAGTCTATCGACTGGGCGATGCTTGGTACCCAGTCACCGCCGGTGATTTCATCTGGATGGGCCCGTGGTGCCCGCAATGGTTCGCGGCCATCGGAAAAACGCCGGCCAAGTACATCATCTATAAAGATTGGAACCGCCATCCCTTGACGGGCACGCAACCGTGAACCCCGCGATCAATCAGGATCGTCTCATCTCTGAAATCGAAGCATTGGCTGGCATTTCGGAAGCCGATCCTCCCGCGGTAACTCGCATTGTCTTCACCGCCAGAGATCTGGAGGCGCGCGCCTGGCTGCGAACAAAATTTGATGAAGCCGGCCTCGCCGTCCGACAGGACGCCATCGGCAACACCTTCGCGCGATGGGTTGGCGCGGACGAAAGTGCATCGCCCGTTGCCACCGGCTCGCACATCGACGCCATCCCCAACGCCGGAAAATACGACGGAGTCGTCGGCGTGCTCGGCGGACTGGAAGCCATTCGCGCTTTGCAACAATCCGGATTTCGCCCGACGCGTTCCATCGAACTGATTCTGTTCACTTCGGAAGAGCCGACACGCTTTGGCATCGGCTGTCTGGGAAGCCGCATGGTCTCCGGCACGCTCACCCCGGAATCGGCACGGGCCTTCAAAGACGGTTCTGGACAATCGTTGGAGGAAGTCCGGCAAGCGGCCGGCATGCAAGGCGCTTTGGAATCGGTACGACTTCGTTCCGGCTCCTATAGCGCTTTTGTCGAACTGCACATCGAGCAAGGTCCCTTGCTGGAGCGCGCGCAAGTCCCGTTGGGCATCGTCGAAAGCATCGCCGCCCCCGCAAGTTTCCAGATGCTGATCGAAGGAGACGGCGGGCACGCTGGCGCGGTTCTCATGCCGAATCGCAAAGACGCGCTCTGTGCGGCTGCGGAGATAATCCTGGCCGTCGAGCTTGCCGCTCGCTGCAGCGGCTCTTTGGACACCGTCGCCACCGTGGGCATCTGCGACGTCTTTCCCGGCGCAGTTAACAGCGTTCCCAGCCGCGTTCGCCTAACTCTGGACGCGCGTGATATCGACCTCGCCCGGCGGGACAAAGCCATAGCCAAAATCCAAAGCGAAGCCGCCGCCATCGCGGAAAAAAGAAAAGTCCCGGTACGCTTTGAAATTGTAAATGCCGACGCACCGGCGTGCTGTTCCCCGTTGATTACAGACGCTTTGACGCAATCCTGCCGCAAATATTCGCTGCCTTCTACGAGAATGGTCAGTCGCGCCTACCACGATACTCTGTTCATGTCCCGCATCGCTCCTGCCGGCATGCTGTTTATTCCCTGCCGCCACGGCTACAGCCACCGCCCTGACGAATATGCTTCGCCGGAAGATATTTCGCGCGGAACTTTAGTGTTGGCGGAAACACTGGCAATTCTCTCCGGTTGATCAGTGAGCCACAAAGAGAACTTATATCCTAAGAGCCGTCTGCGGCCATGGGGATTGAATGAAGATGTCTGACCGATCCTACAAGGATGGGCGAAGAATCTCGACCTGAGAAGCGGAGTCGGGAGCTTAGTAGGGCTTCTTGTCGCTGTACGCCGCCCAGACCCGGAATGGACCCAGCGCTTCTTCCCCAAGCGTCTGCGTACAAAGCAAGCGTCGCGCATCCGGCGAACGGCGAATTTCCTCGTAGATAAACGCATCGTCAAAACCCGCAGCAGCCGCGTCTGCGGCGGTTGCAGCATAAAAAATTCGCGCCGGACGTGCCCAATAAATCGCGCCAAGGCACATCGGGCAAGGCTCACAACTGGTATAGAGATCGCACCCGGTCAACTGAAAATCTCCCAGCACCCGGCAAGCCGCTCGAATCGCGACGATTTCCGCATGCGCCGCAGGGTCATTCGTGGACGTAACCTGATTGGCTCCCTCCGCAATGAATTTGCCATCCTTCACCACCACAGCGGCAAACGGACCGCCGCGCCCCGATTGCACATTTTCAATCGCTAGAGCAATCGCGCGACGCATGAATTGTGTGTCCATGCTTTACGGCCGGTTAGGATCGCTGCGCAAGAACTTCCGCTGGTTGCACCGCCGCTACCGGGGACCGCGCCGCGTCCACCAACGCCAATCCTTCTTCCACAATGTCCAACCCGTGGCTAAGTTCCTCTTCATTGATAATCAACGGCGGGCAAACCCACAACATATTGAAGCGGCTGAATGCGTACAAATGCTGGCTCTTCAAATGCCCGGCAAGTTTGACCATTTCCGGGCTGCTGCCGTTGAACGGTGCCAGCGGCTCGCGCGTGTTTTTGTCTTTGACGAATTCCAACACGCTGAACAAGCCGATGTGACGCACGTCGCCGACACAGCTGTACTTCTTCTTCATGGCTTCCAGTCGCGAAGCGAGATAGCGTCCCTGCCGCTCGACGTTTTCGAAAATTTTCTCTTCGTCGTAAAGATTCAGATTGGCGACTGCCGCCGCGCAACAAACCGGATGTCCGCTGTATGTGAGCCCGCCCCACAACATATTGTTCTCAAAATATTGCGCGACACGATCGGAAACAATCACCGCTCCCAGCGGCATATACCCGCTGGTCAGACCTTTGGCGCAAGTGACCATGTCCGGGCGGATGCCGTAGTGCTGCGTGGCCAGCCACTTGCCGGTACGGCCAAAACCGCTCATCACTTCGTCAGTGATCAGCAGAATGTCGTACTTGTCGCACAGCGCGCGCAATCTCGGATAGTAATCGTCCGGCGGAATGAGCAGACCGTTAGAACCGGTGATGCCTTCGACAAGAATCGCCGCGATGTTTGCGGGTCCTTCCATCTGAATCACTTCTTCGATGTGCGAAACGCATTCACGATGGCAGGTCTCCAGCTTCTGCCCGAACGGGCAGCGGTAACAATAAGGATCAAACACCCGCACAATGCCGGGAATGCCCGGCTCGACGGGCAAACGGCGCGGATCGCCAGAAGCGGACATCCCGCCCATCGTCGCTCCATGATACGAACGGTAGCGCGTGATAATTTTTTTGCGTCCCGTCACCAGCTTGGCCATCTTTATCGCGTTTTCGTTGGCTTCCGCGCCGCCCAGCGTGAAAAACGATTTGGCTAGGCCGGTGACTTCGGCCAGTTTCTTGCCGAGAAGCCCGCGCGGTTCGGTGGCGAAGCTCGGTCCCGCGAAACAAAGTTCGTCCACCTGCTTCTTGATGGCTTCCAGCATTTTCGGATGTTGGTGTCCCAGATTCAGATTGATCAGTTGCGAACTGAAATCCAGCCAGCGATGACCATCGCCGTCCCAAAACCATACGCCTTGCGCTCGTGTCATATGAATGGGATTCGCAGTCGCCTGCACCGACCAGGAAAACATCGTATAGTCGCGATTGTCTTGCACCACTTTGCGTGAATCGGCGTCCATGTGTCGCGTGTCCTTCCTGCAAATCGCTATGATTGCCTGAGAATCCAGTCCATGGTCCTCGACGCCAACCGATCCAACGCCACCACGGACATTTCTAGGTGTTCTTCCCGAGTATCTTCAATCTTATTGTGACTGATTCCCCGCAATGATTGCACGAACATCATCACTGTGGGTATCCCCGCGCGGCAAACTTCCGCCGCATCATGCAGCGGACCCGACGGCATGCGATGCGCGGAGCCGGAAGTCTCGTGGATAGCTTCCTCGCAAAGGTCGAGCAGGTGCGGATGAAATGCAATCGGTTCAATATTCCACAGTCGCGACCAGTTCACCGTGCAATTTTCTTCCGCGGCAAATCGCTGGCTCGCTTCTTGCGCTTCGCGGTACATCTGCGCAAGAACACCTGCGTCCAGATCGCGCTGATCCAGCGTGACTTCACACCGGCCCACCACCGCGGTAACAATTCCCGGAAAGGTTTTCACGCTGCCCATAGTACATACCGCATCTGGATGTTTCTTGGCGATGCTGCGAATTTCCAGAGCCAGCTTGGCCGCCGCCGCCAAGGCATCGCGCCGTGCGTTCATCGGCGTCGATCCAGAATGCGCCTCCAGCCCATGAAACGTGATGTTATGCCGCTCCACTCCCTTGGTCCCCAGCACCACGCCCAGCGGCAAGTTCATGCGCTCCAGCACCGGGCCTTGCTCGATGTGCAGTTCCAGATAAGCCGCGGCGTTTTTTTGTTCTTTTTCAGCATCGGGAAATTTGTCGATTTCCACTCCGCACCGGCGCAGTGCATCTTCGAGCTTCACTCCGTCGCGATCGGTCCTCCAACGATCCGCCGCGATCGAATGCGTCCTCGCAAACGCCGAAGAGCCCAGCAAACTGCGCCCAAAGCGCGCTCCCTCTTCATCCGCCCAATCCACCAGCCGTACGGTGACGGGAGGCCTTCCACCAAATTCCGCGGCGACTCGCCGCAATACTTCTAGCCCCGCCAGTTCATCCAGCGCGCCATCCAACCATCCACCATTCGGCACGGAATCCAGATGCCCGCCGATCAGCAGCGATTTCTCGGAAGCTCCGCGTAGGGTGACCCAGCTATTTCCCGCTGCGTCCAAATGCTGCTCGACAGGCAACTCCTGCGTTTTCGCAGCGAACCAGTTTCGCGCTTTCATCCAAGTGTCCGTCCACGCCACGCGCTGCGCGCCATTTTCGTCCGCAGTCAGCGCGCGAAGCTCTTTCAACTCCGCCACGGCTCGTTTGGGATTCAGGCTCATGAAATGTCGCTAGAAATGCGCTGCTTCTCGTTTCAGCAGTCTACCGCGACCGCGCTCGCCGACGAACTGGCCATCTCGCACCTGCACTTTGCCTCGCACCGTCACCACCGTCGGTCGCCCTTCGATTTCCATTCCTTCGAACCCATTGTAGTCATTGTTGGTGTGCTGCGACTTCGCCGAGATGACGCCCCGGTAGCTGGGGTCGTACACCACGATATCCGCATCGCCGCCCACGGCAATCGTGCCTTTGCGCGGAAACAATCCAAACAGTTTCGCCGCCCGCGTGCTTGCCGCGTCCACAAAGCGATCCATGTCCAATCGTCCCCGCCTTACCCCGTATGTATAAAGCAGGTTGACCCGGTCTTCGATTCCCGAAATTCCGTTGGGAATGCTGACGAAAGAATCTTTTCCAAGCAGTTTTTGCTCGGTATCAAATGGGCAGTGATCCGTTCCCACGGTGTCAATCGATCCATTCGCCAAAGCCTTCCAAAGCGCCGCTTGATTCTCCTTCGCGCGCAACGGCGGCGACATCACGTGCTTCATGCCTTCCACTCCAGGCCGCTTTGCGTATGTTTTGTCCAGCAGGAAGTGCGGCAGCACCGATTCCACATGAATCCGCACGCCCCGCGATTTCGCGTCCAGCGCAACATGCAAAGCCTTTTCGCAGGAAAGATGCACGACGTAGCCGGTCGCCCCGGTGATTTCCAGAAATGTCGCGAATCGCCCTGTGCCCTCCGCCTCCACCGATTCCGGCCGGCTCGGCTCATGCCACTCCGGACCAATCTTCCCTTCCGCCAGCAACTTCTGCTGCAAACGCGCCACCAGCTCCGCGTTCTCGCAGTGCGCGGTCGTAATCACACCCAGTCTATTGGCCAGCTCCAGCGTCTGGTACATTTCTCCGTCATCGACACCGAAAAAATTCTTGTACGCCAGGAAAATCTTGAATGACGCCGTTCCGTCCGCCACAATCTCCCGCAACTGCGATTCTGTCTCCTTAACAAATTTCGTGACCGACATGTGGAACGCATAGTCACACGCGCTTTTGCCCTCGGCTTTGGACTTCCATAACTGATAGCCTTCCAGCGCGTCGTCATTGCGATTTGGACAGCACATTTCGATATACGTCGTCGTCCCGCCGATAAGCGCCGCGATGCTGCCAGTCTCATGCGTGTCTTTGGCAAACGTCGCCATGAACGGCAAATAAATGTGCACATGCGGATCGATGAAACCGGGAAAAACCAATTTGCCGGTGGCGTCAATCACTTCCGCGCCCGGCGGCACTTCCAAATTCTTGCCGATGCGCGTAATCGTTTCGTTTTCGGCGTACACGTCCGCCTGCAAGCGCGAACCCACATTCACAATCTCGCCGTTCCGAATCAACAAGCCCATCAGTTACTTCCTTCTAAGTCTGCGATTAGTGAATATGAATCCCCATCTTCTCCCGGTACTTGCGCATCTCTTCCCAATCTTCGGTCACCGCGCGCTGCGACTTGGAAAGCTGTCCCCAAGTAATCGCTTGCCGCCCGGACGGTTCTTCCACCATGTGAATGCAATCTTCCACCGGGCAAACGTTATAGCAAAGCCGGCAGCCCACACAATCCGCCTCGCGCACATACACGCTCGGCCGCGTGCCTACCGCTTCCTCTTTCCCGTTGGCCTGAATATCGTACGAACGTGGTTGCACCACGCTGCCATCTTTGGCAATCAGGTCGATACACTGGTGCGCGGTGTCGTTGCAGGCGACGTAGCACAAATTGCAGCGAATGCATTTCTTCTGATCGATTCTCGCCACCGCGCGAAACGACAAATCAAAGTCGCCGAAATCCGAAACGCGATGAAGGCTTCGCCCCACCACATCCGAAATCTTCGCGAACCCTTTTTCTTCCATCCAGTTCGACAACCCGTCGCACAAATCTTCGACAATCCTGAATCCGTAGTGCATCACCGCTGTGCACACTTGCAGGCTGCTCGCCCCCAGTAGCAAAAATTCCGCTGCATCGCGCCACGTCGAAATTCCTCCCATGCCCGAAATCGGCAGTTTCGATTCGCTCACTACCGAATCTCGCCCCAATGCCACCAGCATGTTCAGCGCAATCGGTTTCACCGCCGGCCCCGCGTAGCCGCCATGCCCCCCTTTGCCGCCGATATTCGGTGTGATTTCCAGATTGTCCAGATCCACGCCAATGATGGAATTAATAGTATTGATCAAAGACAACGCATGCGCGCCCGCCGCCACCGCGGCCCGCGCCGGCATCACGATGTCGGAAATATTCGGCGTCAGCTTCACGATCACCGGAATTTTCGCCACCTCCATCACCCACCGCGTAATCTGCTCGCAATATTCCGGGACCTGTCCCACTGCGCTGCCCATCCCGCGCTCGCTCATGCCGTGTGGGCAGCCGTAATTCAATTCAATTCCGTCCGCGCCGGTATCTTGAATCTTTCGAATGATGTCGTGCCACGTCTCCGGCTTCGATTCCACCATCGCCGAAACAATTACCGCGCGGTCCGGCCAGGCCCGCTTCACATCCGCAATCTCGCGCAAATTCACTTCCAGTGGCCGATCCGAGATTAATTCCACATTGTTGATCGCCAGCATCTTCTGCCCGCCGTAGTGCCACGCTCCATAGCGATTCGAAACATTCAGCACCGGCGCGCCAATCGTTTTCCACACCGCTCCGCCCCAGCCCGCTTCGAACGCGCGATGCACCTGCATTCCCGAATTGCTCGGTGGCGCCGACGCCAGCCAGAAGGGATTTGGCGAACGGATCCCCGCAAAATTAATGCTCAGATCAACCACGCCCCACCAGCCTTTCGTGAATCGCTCGCGCCGCCAGCTTGCCGTCTTGCACCGCCATCACCGTCGAAGCCGCTCCGCGCGCGCGAATGCAATCTCCTCCTGCGTACACACCTGGCAGATTCGTTTCGAACTCTGCGTTCACCTGGATGAATCCCTTTTCCGTTTTGAGTTTTAGCTGCGCGGCCAGCGATGGCTTCTCTTGCCCAATCGCCTTTACAATCTGATCCGCAACAATCACAAACTCCGAGCCTTCAACCGGCCGTGGCGCAGGCCTTCCCGAAGCATCCGCATTCCCCAGCCTCATGCGCACGCAAGCCAACGCTTTCACAGCCCCGTTTTCCGCGTGCACCCGCACCGGCTGTGTCAGAAAAGCAAAGCTCACCCCTTCCCGCTTGATGAAATCGTACTCATGCGAGTAGGCGGTCATCTCCATTTCCGTCCGCCGATAAATCATGGTTACCTGCGTTGCCCCGAGCCGCCGCGCAACCGTCGCGCAGTCAATCGCCGTATTCCCCGCGCCAATCACCACCACGTTCCGCCCCACCACCAACCTGGACACATCCACTTTGCTCTGCTCGATGTATTCCAGCCCATCGAGAATGTGTTCTTCGCCCGGAATCCCCAAGCTCGGAGTCGCCCCCAATCCCACGCTGAGAAATACCGCGCCGAATTCCCCCTGCAACTGGGCCTGCGTCAAATTGGTGCCAAGCTCTTGGCCGGTTTCCAACTTCACGCCGAGTTTCTCAACCATCGCCACTTCCGCCAGCGCCACTTCCAACGGTTCGCGCAGCCCAATGATCCCATAAGTGGACAATCCTCCAGCCAGTTCCCGCCGTTCGAACAGCGTCACGCGGTGCCCCAGTTTGGCAAGTTCTCCCGCACAAGATAGCCCCGCCGGCCCTGCGCCAATCACCGCAGCTTTTTCCCCGGTGGCCTTCGCCGGATGAAAGAGTCCTATCCCCGTTCCGTACGCAAAATCCATCGCATGTCGCTGCAAGCGCCCAATCGCAATCGGCTTGTGCTCCGCTCCCAGTACGCAAGCGCCCTCGCACAACTCCTGTACTGGACAAACTCGCGCACAAGTCGCGCCGAGCAGATTCGCTTCCAGAATCGTTCGTGCCGACCCGCGCAGATTTCCCGTGCCGATTTTCTTGATGAACTTCGGAATATCGATGTGCGTGGGGCAGGCATGCGTGCACGGCGCGTCGTAGCACATCAGGCAGCGCGCCGATTCCACCGCAGCTTCGTTCGCGCTCAACGGCGGCAGCAATTCGTCAAGCGCTTCAAACCGCTTCATTTCTGGCTGCGAATTCGTCAACGGGTACTCCTGCGCCGCGACCGGCGATTGCGCTCAACTTAACTCAATCCTGAAAGGTTAGAGTTGAAACGCGCCGCGTTCAATAGCGATTGCACAACGCTGCGGCTACTTCGCCAGCGACGCCGGCCGCCGCATCAGCAGGAAATAAAATCCTCCGGCAGCCACAAATCCAACGAACCAGGCGTAGTCGTATAGCCAGCGCAATTCCGGCACCGCCAGACCCACCACCGCCACCAGCACTCCCGCAGCCAGTGCCACCATCGCTCGCGGGTTGAAACCCCCGCGATATTCGTACGCGCCGCCACGTACATACAAGTCCTCAACCGCAAGTTGCCGCCCCCGCAGCAGGTAATAATCGCAAATCATGATCCCGGCAATCGGCCCCAACAGCGCCGAACAACCCACCAGCCAGCCAAAGATATACGCGCTGAAATCGCTCAGCAATTTCCACGGCATCATCAGAATTCCCACCACGCCGGTGATCAGCCCGCCCGTGCGAAACGAAATAAGGCTCGGCCGCAAATTGGAAAAATCATTCGATGGCGACACTACGTTCGCAGCCACGTTGGTATTCAGAGTAGCCAGCAGCAGCGCCACCATCGCGATGAGTCCGACCACCGGCTGATTGAATTGCCCCAGTAGCACTACCGGATCCCAGATCGGCTCGCCAAAAATAATCGCCGAAGCCGACGTCACCGCCACGCCAATAAACGCATACAGCGTCATCGCGGTCGGCAATCCCAGCGCCTGTCCGATCATCTGCGCTCGCTGCGATTTGGCGTAGCGCGTAAAATCCGGAATGTTCAGCGCCACCGTGGACCAAAATCCCACCATCCCGGTAAGCGCAGGAATAAAAAACCGCACAAATTCGCCGCTGCTATGAAACTTGCTCTGTGCGCGCAACACCGGTCCAAAACCGCCCGCTTTGCGCGTAATCCAGAACAGCAGCAACAGCCCCACCACCAGCATGAACGGCGCGCCGATCCCTTCCAGAAACTTGATGGTTTCGATGCCGCGCCAGATCACCGCCATGTTGATGGCCCAAAAAAGAAAGAAGCAAATCCAGTTGCAGCCGGGCACATTCGCGGCGCCGGGCCACACGATCCGCAGCATCGCGTAAATCGCCTGCCCGCCGATCCACGCCTGAATTCCAAACCACCCGCAAGCCACTAGCGCCCGCAAAATCGCCGGCACATTTGCCCCGCGCACCCCGAACGAAGCCCGTACAAATACCGGAAACGGAATTCCATATCGCGTCCCCGCATGCGCATTCAGCAGCATCGGAATCAGTACGATCAAATTTCCTAGGAAAATCGTAGCCACCGCTTGCCGCCAGCTCATCCCGCCCGCGATCAATCCCGACGCCAGCATGTACGTCGGAATACACACGCTCATCGCCACCCACAGCGAAGCGTAGTTGTACGTCCCCCACGATCGTTTCTCCAGCGGTATGGGGGCCAGATCAGGATTGTAGAGCGACGCATCAACGCGCATGAGTGGGGTCCGTCATTCGTTGAATTGCAATGAGACGGCAGCCTATAGCAACCATCGCCGGATTTCCACAGGCGAAAGGCTTGTCGCCGCTCCCGTGCCTACCTTATTTTAAGAAAAAGGCCGCCCAGATATGGCGGCCGTTCCCCAATTGCCTTCGTTCAGTGCGTTACATCTTGCTAGAGCCACTGATGGCTCGCACCGCACTGCCATTTCTCGCTGGGCATCCTGACCCATGTCAGGAGGACGGGTTAAGAAAGCGTCTGCGCATTCTTCGTGATTGATTGGTGGACGTGACAGGGATCGAACCTGCGACCTCATGCTTGCAAAGCACGCGCTCTCCCAGCTGAGCTACACGCCCACAACATCTATTATTTTAAGCCAACTTCTCCATTTGCGGAAATCCCGGCTTCCGCTAAGTTTCCGATTCAGGCGGTTTGCAGCCAGATGCAGGCAGGAAAATGCCCCGGCGTCGAAGTGGAGACTTCCGCCAGGGCTTCGTCGCTCCGACGCAACAACTGCCGCAAGACGGCTTAGCGCTCGCCCGCAACAGTGTCGAGCAAAGGCGTATCATTATCGAGTAGCGCCTTGCTTCGCGCGTCCGATTTCGTTCTTGAGGCACACTATGCAATTTCGCTTCCTCATTCCGTTCCTTTTCACGCCGCTGCTTGGTGCGCAGCAGCCCGCCCCTAACCCAGAAGATCGTGACATGTCCCACATGCAGCAAGACCAATCCCACGACGGCTTCATGCAGGGCGGAATGCACCACGCCATCGCCAGAGGTGTCACCCTAGACGCCAAATCCGACTCCTCCGTTCACGTCATCACCTTGCGCGTCGGACCGCTCAGTCTTCCCGCTAACACTTCGCACATGAAAATGCCCCAGCCGCCCGATCTGGTCTGGACCCTTCCGGTGTCCGGCTGGCTTCTCGCCTACCATCCGAAGTTGGTCGACGCTTCCGACAAGCCCGTCCCCGGCACCGTTTTGCATCACGTCGCTTTCTGGAATGAGAACCGCTCAGACTTTCTCTGCCCCAACAAGGACGAACACATTTTCGGCGCCGGCGGTGAACTCACCGACTGGGCGCAAGTACCCGGTTTCGGCTATCGCGTGGAAAAGGGTGATCGCATCCGCGTCGAAACCATGGTCCACAATCCAACGGCCATCGCCTATGACCAAGTTTTTCTGGAAGTGGCGATTCCATATGCCGATGACTCCTCGCCCGACAAGACTTCCGTCGCTCCCGTCAGAAATGTCTATCCCGCGTGGATGGACGTGGGCAGCTGTGGTAACTCCAGCTACGAGTTGCAGCCCGGCTCCAGCAAAAAAACTGGCGACGTCCGCCTAAAATTCTCTGGCGTTCTATTAGGCGTTGGCGGGCACATGCACGACTACGGAGAGCAACTCACCCTCGAAGTCCTGGGCGTGGAAAAGTCCGAAGCCAAAAACGCGATGTCCGATGGCTCGCGCACCGATTTAAGTCTGCTCAAAAAACCAGTCGCCACGTTGCTCGCCAAAACAGACGACCAAGGCCGCCTCCTGGGCATACCCGTGGTCACCTTTTTCCAGACTGGGGGCTTCCCGCTCGCCTCTGGCGAAACGCTATTGATCACTTCCACCTACAACAATCCCACCGGCAAACTGCTTCACAACGGCGCCATGGGCATCGTCGTCGGCTACTTCGTCCCCACCGACCCCGCCTCCCTCAACTCCCTCCGCCACCCCGCGAGCAAGCCGCCCATCCAACACCACATGTCCCACGATTGACGTTTCCCAGCGGTCACACCCCTTTTAATCGTATTGCGTTAACCCCTTTGCTTTCAACCACCCACGGCGCGCGGGCTCCTGCACCTTGATGATTATATTCACTATATAAATATATTTATATTGCATCACTATCACATTCTATCGTGCGCTGTGAATTCGGAGACTCCAAGCCGGTGCGCCTCGCGAAACAGCAAAGAACTCCGGCGTTTTCATAGTCTTGTCGATTTCGACCGGTGTCCTTTTGCTTGCGTACTCTTCACTTTTTCGGAGTTTTTCTCCCCTTTGCATGGCTTAGGGACAGCAAGGTGGGAAGGAATTCATTTGTGGCAAAAACCCGTTGGTCTCCGCTATTTCCTCAGTACGCTCTCCTTTGCTATACTTATCCCTCTCGCGAAATCTAATCACCTGAACTAATAGGAAGAATCATGGCAATGAAGTGTGAATACTGCGGCAAGGCTCCGAGCTACGGCAACGTAGTCAGCCACGCAAACAATACCCGGCGCCGCCGCTGGAATCCCAATCTCAAGTCGGTCCGCGCCTTGATTTCCGGCGCACGGAAACGCGTTAAAGTTTGCACCGCGTGCATTCGCGCGGGTAAAGTCAAAAAAGCCGCTTAAGCGGGACATAATCCATTGCAAAAACTGCGCCCGAATTCTCCTGGAAAGCGCAACTCTGCCGCGAAGCTCCTCACTTCTGCTGCCCTGATCCTCTTTTCTGCGGCCGCATTCTGGGCCGGCGGCTGCAAGAGCAATGTCGCGCCGGCGGCCGATGTGTGGGCCGTGGTCAATGGCAAAGAAATTAAGCGCGACGAAGTCGAAAAGTATTACCGCACCCGCATCAGCCCCGAGGGCCAGGAGCCTTCGACGGAAGAAGCTCTTTCGCTCAAGCTCAACGTGATCGATGAGCTGATCAACAACGAAATTCTGCTGGAACGCGCCAAGAAACTGAATCTGGAAGCCAGCGACGGCGAAGTTGAAGATAAATTCACCGAATTCAAAAGTCCCTACACCGAAGAAGAATTTCAACGCCAGCTGAAAGAACGCGGCGTCACCGTCGAAGATCTGAAAAACACCGTTCGCCGCGAACTCTCCATCCAGAAATTGATCAATCGTGAAGTGGTTTCCAAAGTGGCCATCAGCGATCAAGACATCGCGGATTTTTATGGAGCCAACAAGCCGCAATTCAATGTGGCCGAACCGCAATACCGCGTTGCGCAGATCGTGGTCACTCCGCGCAAAGAACCGCAAATCCGCAATCGCAAAAATGATGATGCCACCAACGAAGCGGAAGCCCAGCGCAAAGTCAAAATGCTGGTCGATCGCCTGAACAGCGGCGCAGATTTCGCGCAGCTGGCGATGGATTATTCCGAAGACATGAATTCCGCGGCCACCGGCGGAGACCTCGGCTACGTTCCGGAATCCGCTCTGAACCAATCCGATCCCGCGCTGAAAAAGCTGGTGCTTTCGCTGAAGCCCGGGCAAGTCAGCCAGCCCATTGTTTTGAAGGATAGCATCCGCATTTTAAAACTGGTCACTCGCGAAGCTCCCGGGCTGCGCGGCCTCTCCGATCCCCAAGTGCAGCAATCCATTCGCGATACCCTGCGTAATCGCAAGGAACAGTTGTTGCGCGCCGCCTATCTTGCCGTCGCCCGCGATGAAGCACGGGTGACCAACTATCTGGCCCGTCAGGTTCTCGAGTCCAACGGAAAGCTCCCGGGAGCCGCAAAATCCACACTGCCGCCAAAGTCCACCATCCCGCCGTCCTCTGCAACTCCGCAAAATTAATCGTTAAATTGGATTTTAGTTTTTGAATTTGTTTTTCGATAATTACTTCAGTCGCGAGAAGTTCGACCGACCGAACTCATTCCACCCAGGCAAGAATGTCTCCGGCGTTCACCGCCTGATTTTCTTTGGCTAAGAGCTTTTCCACTGTGCCAGTTTTCGGCGAACGTACCTCGTTCTGCATCTTCATTGCTTCCA
>Ga0157376_10000471_pt1 | contig 25943 bp, 20 predicted proteins | sample M45metaG_FD_121801 | JGI IMG/M metagenome (GOLD analysis project Ga0157376, IMG submission 121801) | Miscanthus rhizosphere microbial communities from Kellogg Biological Station, Michigan, USA - M4-5 metaG | ecosystem: Host-associated > Plants > Roots > Rhizosphere > Soil | place: USA: Michigan...
CAGCGGAGCCACCGCGCGCCCGGCGTCGCGAACGTCGCGCGCCTGGATCTCCCGCAAAAGGGCGGCAAGTGTAACGCTCAATCCCTTTTCCTTCAACTGCTTATAGCGCCGTTTGGCGCGTTCCTCGGCGCTGGCGGTCAGAAATACCTTGAAACGGGCATCCGGGAAGATCACGGTGCCCATATCGCGACCGTCCGCAACGAGCCCGGGGGCCTTGCGGAAGCTCAGTTGCTTGTCGACCAGCGCGGCGCGGACGCTCGGGATCGCGGCAATCGCCGAAGCTGCCGCACCGCAGGTTTCCGTACGGATTTCGTCGGTTGCGTCATGTCCGTTGACGACGACGCGGGTCTCGCCGCCGTCCTTCGGGTCGCGAAACGTGATCTTCGTGTGCTGCGCACAACGCGTGACCGCCTCGGTGTCTGACAAATCGAGCCCTTCCATGCCGGCCGCGTAGCCGACCGCACGGTACAGCGCCCCGGAGTCGAGCAGATGCCAGGCGAGAGCGTCGGCGACCATGCGGCTGATCGTGCCCTTGCCGGAACCGGACGGGCCATCGATGGTCAGCACGGGTGATTGATTGCTCACTGCTCCTGCCCCCGAATCAATTCTGCGGCCATCTTATGCCCGGCAGGCGCCGGCTGACAGGGCGACTTCCGGACGCGTACTGCGCGCCGGTGTCTCACTTGGATAGACCAGTCAGGCGTCCCAGATTTCGTTCCACCCGTTCGCGTTCGGCCGGCGGCAACTCGTGGTGACTCAGGATATGCCGAAGGGCTTCGATGCAGCCTGCCGCATCCTTGAGCTCGAACAGCGCGACCGCCAGGTCGTCCCACGGGCGCCAGCCGTAGGCATTGGTATTCACCAGCAAGGTGTCAGTCGGCATGGGCGTCGCGCAGGCAATGCGCGCGAACCTGCTGGCAAGTTCATATCGGCCCTGCTCCAGCAGGTAGCGCGCGAATTGCGCAGGTGCCTCGGCCCGCTGCGGGCGGAAATTGTACGCATCCAGATAAGCAGCCTCGACGTCTGCGTATGCGGCGGCGATGTGCTGCTTCAACGTCGCCACCATCAGTTTGGCTATGTAGACCTCTTCAGCCCAACCGCCCATTTCGCTTCGCCGCTGATACGCCACGATCGCCTCCGGCCATTGCCGCGACTCGCGCAGACTGTGGCCCAGATAGAGGACATATCGGGCGTTGTCCGGCTCTTTGCGGAGCGCGGCGCGCAGCAATTCCGCATCGCGCGCGTACTTCGCCTGTATCCCGGCGCGATTGCGCGCGCCGTCATCATGGCGCTGCAGGCGCGCGCCGGGAAATCGCTTCTCGACGAGCGCCGGCTGGGGCGCGACGAGCGTTTCGTGCAGCACTCCCGTCCACTGCCAGTCCACGTCGAGCTTCGCCAGAAACGGACGCAGGGAAGCCATGCCACGCGTGATGAACTCGATCGAGTAGGAATGAGCATCGAGAGCCGCGAACGCTTCAGGTTCGTCGACTTCCAGCGTGTCGTCGGCGTCGATGAACATGGCATAGGTGCCGAACCCGCGCGCGAGCCGCAATGCCTGGTTGCGGTTGGTCGAGAAGTCGACCCATGGAAACTCGGCAATCTCACCGGGCAGATCGTGCAACAGCCTGCGGATTCGATCCTGGGTGCCATCGCTCGATCCCGTGTCCACGATTGCCCAGGCATCGATGAACGGCCGCACCGATCGCAAGCAGCGCTCGATGACGTCGGCCTCATCCTTGACGATCATGCTGAGGCAAATGCCCATCGTTACGTTCGAGCCTCCTCGATCGAAAAGCCGCAACGATTGCCAAGCGTGGTGAAGTCCGGGAACGATGTGGCGACGTTCGTGCAGTCGCGTATGCGCACGGCACCGCGCGCTATGAGACCGGCAACCACGAAGCTCATGGCACAGCGGTGGTCGCCACTGCTGTCGACTTTCCCAAAGCCGACTTGGCCTCCCCGGATCGCTGCACCGTCGGGGGTTTCTTCGACTTCGATGCCGAGAACGCGCAGACCCTTCGCCATCACCGCGATCCGATCGGACTCCTTCACGCGCAGTTCGGCCGCGCCGCGCACGCGTGTCGTTCCGCTCGCCGCCGCAGCCGCCACGAACAATATCGGGAACTCGTCGATCATGTCGGCAACGATTTCGACCGGCACATCGATTCCGCGCAGGGGCGCATGGCGAACCGAAATGTCAGCCACAGCCTCGCCGCCGAGCTCACGCGCATTCTCGAGCCGGATGTCGGCTCCCATCGCACGGAGCGCCTGCAGCAGACCGGTCCGGCGCGGATTCATGCCGACGTCGCGCAGCAGCAATTCGGAGCCGGGGACCAGCGTTGCGGCCACAACAAAGAATGCCGCCGAGGAAAAATCCGCCGGAACCACAACATCGGTCGCGTGCAGGCGATGCCGACCACCGAGCCTGGCCCAGCCCGCACTGAACTCGATCGGCCAGCCGAACGTTGCCAGCATGCGCTCGGTGTAGTCGCGCGTCGGGTGCGGCTCGGTCACGCGCGTCTCGCCGCTTGCGTAGAGGCTGGCGAGAAGGATCGCCGACTTCACCTGCGCGCTGGCCACCGGCAATGTGTAGTCGATGCCGTGAAGGTCTTGCCTGCCTGCGATCTCCAGCGGCGGCAGACCGCCGGGCTGCGCGGCGATGTTCGCGCCCATTTGCACGAGCGGTTCGATGACCCGCCGCATCGGCCGGCGCGACAGCGACTCATCGCCTACCAGTGTCGAATCGAATCTCTGCCCCGCGAGCAATCCTGCAAGCAAACGCATGCCGGTGCCCGCGTTGCCGCAGTCGACAGGCGCGCTCGGGGAGAGCAGGCCATGCAAACCGACGCCGTGCACGATACGTTCGCTCGCGCCAGGCGCTTCAATGCGCACGCCCATCTGCACGAACGCACGCGCGGTAGCGCATGTGTCCTCGCCTTCGAGAAAACCGGTGATGCGCGACACGCCCTCGGCCAGCGACGCAAACATCACCGCGCGATGGGAGATCGATTTGTCGCCTGGAACGCGCAACTCTCCTCGCAAGGGGCCCGCTGGCGAACTGGTCCAATCGACTCGCGCTTCGTTCACGCCAGCGCATCCAGAAGACGCTCGTTTTCCGCGCGTGATCCAACACTGATGCGCAGGCACTGCGTCAATCCGTAACCGGCCATCGGGCGCGCAATGACGCCGCGCTGGAACAGCGCCGATTCGATCGGAGCGGCGTCGCGCGCGAAGTCGACCAGGACGAAATTGGTCTGCGATGGCAGCACTCGCAGTCCGCGCGCACGCAAGCGATCGGCCAGCCATTCGCGCTCGGCAAGATTCCATGCCTTCGCGCGCGCGACATGCGCCTGGTCGCCGAGCCCCGCTTCTGCCGCGCCAAGCGCGAGCCCATTGACGTTGAACGACTCGCGCAGGCGCTCGAGGACCGCGGCGACTTCGGGCGTGCTGATCGCATATCCGACGCGCAGGCCGGCCAGCGCGTAGGCCTTCGAAAATGTTCGCGTGACGACGAGATTTGGAAAGCGTGGCAGGAACTGCAGAGCGCCGGACAGGCCGCTCGCATCCACGTACTCGTGATAAGCCTCATCGACGACGACCAGCGTGGACGCCGGCACGCGAGCGAGCAACCGCCCAAGTGCCTCATCGTCGAACCAGGTACCGGTCGGATTGTTCGGATTCGCGAGATAGAGCACCCGTGTATCAGCGCGCACAGCCGAGGCCATCGCGTCGAGATCGTGCCCGAGCGGCATCCTGACGTGGTCGCCAGGCAACGCAGGCACACGTACCGGCTGCGCGCCAGACGCGGCTGTCGCGATCGGGAATACGGCGAAACCGAATTCGGAAAATACGATCGACGTGCTTGCGTCGGCAAAGCATTGCGCGATCAGCATCAGCAACTCATGCGAGCCATTGCCGAGCGTGATCTGCGCCGGCGCAACGCCGAGATGCGCAGCCAACGCGGACTTCAGCGCACCACCCTTCGGGTCGGGGTAGCGCAGTACGTCGGGCAATGACGCTTGTATCGCCGCCACTGCCCGCGGACTCGGACCGAGCGGATTTTCGTTCGAGCCGAGTTCCGCCAATGCGCTGCCAAAGCGTTTGCGCAGCGCCGGCAGATCATGACCCGGATCGTAGGCACCGAGCTTGCGCGTGGCGGCATTCGCCAGCGCCGCAGCATCGAACTTCACAATACGGCCACCGGATACGAGCCGAGGATCTTGATCTCCGCAGTGTGCGGTTCGAGCTCGGCCAAAGCCTTCTTCATCGGCACGTCATCGATATGCCCGGCCAGGTCGATGAAGAATGCGTACTCCCATTTCGCGTGGTGTGACGGGCGCGATTCAATGCGATTCATGCTGATGCCGTGGCGCGCAAACGGACTGAGCGTATGGAACAGCGCGCCAGGCTGGTCCCTGATCGAAACGAGAATCGACGTGCGGTCGTGGCCGCTGGACGGAAAGAACTGACGCCCGAGCACGAGGAAGCGCGTCGTGTTGTCGTCGCGGTCCTCGATCGGGCTGACGATGACCTTGCGCAGCCCGTAGACATGACCGGCGGCCTCGCCGGCAATCGCGGCAGCGTCATCGGCATTGCGAGCGCGGCGCGCCGCCTCGGCGTTGCTCGAGACCGGGATCTTTTCCGCCCTCGGCAGATTCGCGCGCAACCAGGCCTTGGTCTGCGCGAACGATTGCGGATGCGAATAAATGCGCTCGATGTCCTCGATGTTACCGGTACGCGACAGCAGGTACTGGCGCACACGCAATTCCACTTCTCCACAAATTTTCAGATTCGAGGTCAGGAACATGTCGAGCGTGACCTGGATCGTGCCCTGCCCCGAGTTCTCAACCGGAACGACACCGAAATCGGCGCTGCCGCTTTCGACTTCCTGAAAAACCTCTTCGATTGTCCCGAGTGGCAATCCGTGCGCGGATCGGCCGAAGTGCTTGTGCATCGCCTGCTGCGCGAACGTGCCTTCCGGACCGAGATAGCCGACTTTCAGCGGCTCCTGCTGCGCCAGGCACGCCGACATGATCTCGCGGAACACGCCGACCAGCACTTCGTCCGACAACGGCCCTTCGTTGCGGTCGATGACCATGCGCAGCACCTGCGACTCGCGCTCGGGCCGGTAGTAGTCGACCGCTGCCTTGAGCGGTCCCTTGGCCTTGCCGACCTGGTGTGCCCAGCCGGCGCGCTCGGCGATCAGCGTCTGGATCTGTCGATCGATGCCGTCGATCCGCGAGCGCACGTCGCCGAGATTCATCTCGGGCGCAACCTGCGTTTTTTTTCCCGCTTTCTTTCTTGTGGCCATGATTTTCGCTACAGACCTGAAGTGAAGTTGTCCTGGACCGGGCCCTCAGCCGTGCCGGCGGGCAAAGTCGCGCATGAAATCGACCAGTGACTGCACGCCGGCAAGCGGCATCGCGTTGTAGATCGATGCGCGCATACCGCCGACGGCCTTGTGGCCTTTCAACGCGAGCAGCCCGGCCGCCTCCGCTTCGGCCAGGAACACTGCGTCCAAATCCGCACGGGCCAGCGTGAACGGTACGTTCATGCGCGAGCGCGCGGACGGCTCGACGGGATTTCGGTAGAAGCCGGAGCCGTCAATATACCCGTAAAGCAGGTCGGCCTTGGCTCGGCTGCGCGCGCCGATCGCTTCGAGCCCGCCTTCGGCGAGCAGCCACTTGAACACCAGACCGGCCAGGTACCAGCCAAACGTGTTCGGCGTGTTCAACAGCGATCCCTGCGCGGCGTGCTCGGCATAGTTGAAGATCTTCGGCAGGTCTTTCGGACAGCGCGCCAGGAGATCCTCGCGCACGATCATGACGACCAACCCGGCCGCGCCGATGTTCTTCTGCGCGCCGGCATAGATCACGCCGAATTTCGACACATCGACAGGCTGCGACAGGATCGACGAGGACATGTCGGCGACCAGCGGCACGGCACCGACCTCGGGGATGTAAGGGAACTCGACACCCTGAATCGTCTCATTCGGTGTGTAATGCACATAGGCCGCATCGGGATGCAGCGACCAGGTTGCGCGCTCGGGCAGCGCGGTGTAGTTGATACCGGCACTGCTCGCGGCGACATTGACGCGAGCCAGTGACGCTGCCTCGCGCGACGCTTTCTCGCCCCAGTGCCCGGTCACGACGTAGTCGGCCACCTGGTCGCGCCGCGCGAAATTCATCGGAATCTGGGCGAAGTGCTGGGTCGCGCCGCCCTGCAGGAACAGCACTTTGTAGCTTTGTGGAATATTCATCAAGGCGCGCAGGTCGCGCTCGGACTGCTCGGCCAGTTGCATGAAGAGCGTGCCGCGGTGACTGACTTCCATCACCGACGCGCGCGCACTGCCCCATTCGAGCAATTCCGCCTGCGCCTGGCGCAGAACGGGTTCCGGCACCGCCGCCGGACCGGCAGCGAAATTGTAGGCACGACTCATTGCGCGCTCCGCAAGACCAGCCGGCATTATGCCGCGGCGCAGCAATTAGGCAACTGCGTCTGTTCTGAGGCTATCGGCAGGTCCCAGACCCTGGTCGAGAATGCGTTCCATGACTTCCACCGGGACAGCCGGCGCAAAAAGATATCCCTGGGCCGCCGTGCAACCCAGATCGCGCAGCAACGCGGCCTGCTCCGTCTTCTCGATGCCCTCGGCGATCAGGCGCAGGCCGAGATCTTCGGCGAACCCGGTGATCGTTCGGACGATGGCCCGGTGGCGGAAGTTCGTGACCATGTCGCGCACGAAACTGTGGTCGACCTTGAGCGCGTCGAACGACGAAGTCGCAAAGGAGTCCAGCGACGAGTAACCCGTGCCGAAGTCATCGACGACGAGCGACACGCCGAGACCCTTGAGATCCTTGAGCGTCGCCTGCGCTTCCGCGCGTCCGCCGCGGAATATCGTTTCGGTGATCTCGAGCGCAAGGCAGGCCGGATCGAGTCCGGTTTGCTTGAGCACGCTGCGGAGCGACGCGAGCAAGTCTCGATCGGCGAACTGGCGCTCGTTCATGTTGACGCTCGCGCTGAGCCGCGCATGCGAAGGAAAGCGGCGCTGCCAGCGCAGCAGATTGCGGCACGTCGTTTCGAGAACCCACCAGTCGAGCGCGACGATCAGTCCAGATTCCTCGGCGACGCCGAGAAACTGCGCCGGCAGCAGCAAGCCGCGCTCGGGATGCTGCCAGCGCACGAGCGCCTCGCATCCCTGCACCAGGCCGCTGCGCAGGTCGACGATCGGTTGATAATAGACGTGGAATTCGCCGCGTTCGAGCGCGAAACGCAGGTCTGTTTCGATCTTCAGCCGGGCGCGCGCCGCGGCGTGCATCGCCTCGTCGAAAATCACGTAAGCCGACTTGCCCCTGGCCTTGGCGCGGTACATCGCCGTATCGGCATCGCGCAGCACCTGCTCCGGCGATTCGTAATCCGGATGACCGAGCACGACGCCCAGGCTCGCGCCGGAAAACACCCGGTGTCCGTTGATCTCGAACGATCCGCCGAGCAGCGTGAGCACGCGCTGCGCCAGTTGTTCGGCCCGCACACGCGTGCACGACCCATGCGGCAGCAAGGTGAATTCGTCGCCGCCGTAACGAGCGACCAGGGCGCCATCGCCCAGTTCCAGCCGCAGCGTGTCCGCGATCTGGATCAGCAACTGGTCGCCGCTGGCGTGTCCGAGGCTGTCGTTGACGACCTTGAAGCCATCCAGGTCGAGGAACAGCACGGCATAATCGCTGCGGTCCGAAGCGCGCGAACCAGCGATCGCCGCCGCCAGTTCCTGCTCGAAGTAGAGCCGGTTCGGCAGTCCGGTCAGCAGGTCGTGCGTCGCGTTGTGTTCGAGTTGGCGCTGCACCTGGCGCTGCTCGGTGACGTCGCGGATCGTTCCGGTCGTGTAGCTCTTTCCGTCCATTTCGATCGTGCCGGCGCTGACCACGACTTCGATCCGCCTGCCATCCTTGCGAATCAGCGTGACCGTGTAGTCGCCGCGCTTGCCTTGGCCGGCGACCTGGCGCTGGTAGCGCTCTTCCTGGTGCGGCTTGGATTCGGCTGGAACGAGCACGCGGAAGTTCGCCCCGACCAGTTCGCGCTCGGCGTAGCCGAACATCTCCGCGAATGCGTGGTTGACGTAGGTGTAGCAGTCGTCGAGCATCATGTAGACGCCGACCTGGCTGTGCTCGACCAGCGTGCGATATCGCAGTTCGGAGCGTTGCAGGGCCCGCTCCGCCGAGCGCCGTGCGGTGACGTCCTGCGCCGAGCCTTCGATGTACAGCACTTCGCCACGCGGGTCGCGCACGATCTGCGCATTCAGATCCACGATTACTTCACTGCCGTCGCGATGCTTCGCCGCGTATTCGAAGCCGGTAACGAATCCGTCGCGCAGCAGCCGGTCGACCATCGCCGAGCGATCTTCCGGGTGCGCGTAAACCTCGTTCATGTGGCGCACCCGCGCCTTGATGTCGTCGCTGTTCGCGTAGCCGAGCATGCGCGCGATCGCATCGTTTGCTTCAAGCAGGCGGCCATCGGGATGGCTCTGAAACATGCCGGTCACGGCGTTCTGGAACAGCGACCGGTATTTGTACTCGGCGGCCGCGATCGCATCCTGCTCGCGGCGCTGGTCGGTGATGTCGACCGCCGTGCCTTCGTAAAACGCGATGCGGCCGTCGACGTCACGGATTGCGCGCATGTTCTCCGAGATCCAGATCATGCTGCCGTCGCGCCGGTAAACGCGCGATACCGCGTTGACGACGCGGCCTTCGCGATCGAGCTGCTCGAACAGTTCCCGCGCGCGCGCGATGTCGACGTACCATTCCTCGGGATTCTTCACGGGCGCGGTCAGCATCTCGGCCGGACTGGCAAAGCCGAACATCTGGGCGAGCGCCGGATTGACGTCGATGAAACCGCCGGCGGGAAAACTGCGATAGATGCCTTCGACGGTCGCGTCGAACAGCGCACGGTAGCTGTCGATCGCTGCCTGTTCGCTTGTGCGCTGCGCCGAGCCGTCGCCTTCTGCGACGTCCTGGATGATGGCGAACACGTAGCTGCGGCCGCAGTCTTCGAACAACTCGGCGTACAGCCGGCCGTTGACGTCGCGGCCGTCGTGCGCGCGCATCGTCACGACGTCGCCGCGGACGCGTTTTTCGCCGCGAATGCGCATCCAGATCGCCGCGCGCGTTTCCAGCTGCGGCCAGATATTCAGTTCGACGGTGCGTTTGCCGATCGCGTCGGCGCGCGGAATCCCCAGCAACTGCTCGAATGTCGGATTCACGTCGACGATCGTGCCGTCGGCCGCGTCCAGCACTGCAACGAGGCTGGGCGAGTATCGAAAAGCGCTGGCGGGCAACATCTCCGTCCCCTGTCTCAACCGCTTTTGACCACTTCGCGTGAGTCAGTATAACGCGCGCTGGAATCACCAGCGCAAGGCCGCGAAATCTTCACTTGTCTTTTCCGGTCTGATGCCACAGTCCAGTGGAGATTGCCACGATGAACCGCAACCCGCCACCCGCGCGCGGCTCGCAGATCACGCCCGAGTCGGTGTACCTCAGCCGCCGCGCATGCATCAAGGCGCTCGGCCTCGGTGCAATCGCGCTTACCACGGGCTGCGAATCCGGCGCTGCGCCGGAAGCCGCTGCCGGCAAGATGGCGGAGGAGTCGTTCCAGGGGAAACTGCTACCGATTGCCGAGCGCGGCAAGTATGCCGTCGCTGACGTGCTCACGCGTTACAAGGACGCGACGCACTACAACAACTTCTATGAATTCGGCACCGGCAAGGGCGACCCGGCGCAGACGGCGGCCGCGTTCCATGCGCACCCTTGGTCCGTCGAGATCGCCGGCCAGGCGGAAGTCACGGGACGGTTCACGCTCGAGGACTTGCTCAAGCCGCATCCGCTCGAGGAGCGTACTTATCGCATGCGTTGCGTCGAAGGCTGGTCGATGGTGATTCCCTGGGTCGGCATCGGGCTCGGCGACGTGCTCAAGCGTTTCAAGCCGACGTCGAACGCGAAATTCGTCGCTCTGACTACAGTCGAACGTCCGACGGAGATGCCCGGCATGCGCTCTGCTGTCCTCGATTGGCCATACCGCGAAGGTTTGCGCATCGACGAGGCGATGCATCCGCTGACACTGCTTGCGGTCGGCCTGTACGGTCACGAATTGCCGAACCAGAACGGCGCGCCGCTGCGCCTCGTCGTGCCCTGGAAATACGGCTTCAAGGGTGCCAAGTCGATCGTGAAGATCGAATTCCTCGAGGCGCAGCCGAAGACGACCTGGAACGAACTCGCACCCGACGAATACGGTTTCTACGCCAACGTGAATCCTGCCGTCGACCATCCGCGCTGGAGCCAGAAGACCGAACGCCGCATCGCCGGGGAAGGCTTCAACGTGTTCGGCAATCGCACACAGACGCTGCCATTCAATGGTTACGCCGACCAGGTCGCGAGTCTGTACGCTGGCATGGACCTGCGGCGCAACTTCTGATGGCACGCGCTGCATACGCATCATGAAACTTTTCCGCGATGGCGTCGCCGCACTGAAGCCGCTGCTGTTCGCCGCATGCCTGATGCCGTTGGCGTGGTTGATATGGGATGCGTTGCACGACGGCCTCGGCACCGATCCGGTCGCCCAGCTCGAGCACCGCAGCGGCGACTGGGCGCTGCGCCTGCTGCTCGCGACACTGGCAATCACGCCGCTGCGCCGGCTGGCCGGGCGCGCCGAGTTCGTGCGCTTTCGCCGCATGCTCGGGATGTTCGCGTTCTTTTACGCCTGCGTGCATCTGACGATCTATCTCGTCATCGACCTGGGCGCTTACTGGTCACAGCTTTTCGCGGATATCGTCAAGCGACCGTATATCACGGTCGGTTTCGTGGCGTGGCTGCTGCTGATTCCGCTCGCGGTCACCTCGACGCGCGGCATGATGCGCCGGCTCGGGCGTCACTGGCAGCGCCTGCATCGGCTGGTCTACGTGATCGCGCTGCTGGCGGTCCTGCACTTCCTATGGCTGGTCAAGGCAGATCATCGGGAACCGCTGATCTACCTCGCGATCTTCGGCGCACTGATGCTGCTGCGCGTAGGTGGAAGGTTACCGAAGGGCGTTAGGAAGTTAGGAGTTAGGAGTTAGGAGGGAGACGGAGCACTTCTTACTCCTCACTCCTAACCTCCTCACGCTTTTCTACAGCTTTACGAGCAGCAGCAGCGCAATTCCCATCCCGATCAACGCGGCCGCGCCGATCAACCACCAGATGTCGTTGCGCGTGGAATTGGCCGGCGCCTTGCGCGGCTGATCTTCGTCGGGCAGGCGTACGGCGCGCATCGTCTGGGTAATGTTCGGCGCATCGTGTTCGGAGATGATTCCGGCCTGCTCGCGGCTCGGCATGCCCGGCGCCTCGAGCAGGAAGCGGTTCTGGTCGAACGCGATCTGGTCGTCCGGATGCAGCACGGCGTTGCGTACCTGCACGCCGTTGACGAACGTTCCGTTCGCCGAACCCAGATCGCGCAAATATATGCCGTCGCCGCTGTTCTCGATGACGGCGTGGCGGCGCGACATCTCCGCTTCGTCGAGGACGAGGTCGCAGTCGCTGCCGCGGCCGATCACGAGCCTGCCGCGCAATGGAACAATCTTGCCGAAGTACGAGCCGGAGACACCGCGCAGGACCGCCTTCGGCGGCAGGCTGCGCGTGCGTGTTTCCGCATCGCCCGGCGGCCGCGGTGTCGGAGCGGTCGCCGGAACATCGGTGCGAATGCTCGCATCGCGATCCGGCTTGAGCATGAACTGCAGCGTGTCGAGGCTGACGACGTCGCCGAGCCTCAGGATCGCCTTTTCCCGTACCGGTCGCGCGTTGACGTGCGCGCGCGCATTCGGATCGATCACGCTGAGCACGTAGCCGCGATCGCCGACATTGATGCTCGCGTGGTGCGGCGAAATCCCGGGCCGGTCGAGCACGAGTGAGTTGTCCGACGCCGCGCCGATGCTGGTGTCGCCCGGGGCGACCAGCATGTCGTCGTGTTCCCTGTTAGGAAAATGCAGGCGCATGCCCCTTCCCGTCGTCCGCTTTCATTCGGTCAAATGTAACACAGGCGCCGGGCCTACCAGCGCGCATAGAGATCGAGCAGCACACGATCGGTATGGTCCGTTACACCGTCACGCAACTCGTGGAACGCCGCCAGGCGCGCGCTCCAAGTCGGATTGAATCCGTACCCGACCCAGGGCATTACGCCGCGCGCCCAGCTATGGAACCACCAGTCGTCCGAATTGAAGGCCGCCATTGCGGCATCGCGCTGAATGCGCTGATCGGCAAAACCCAGTTCCCAGCCCTGCAGACGGCGCGCATCGCCAAGCACGATGCTGAAACGCGCTCCGTCGCGCTGGTCCTCCGCGCCAAGGTTGCGCACGAGATCCACGCGCATTTCGAGCGGCTTGTTCCAAACCTGCGCGCGGCCAACGAACTGCACGTCGAGCAGGTCGAAGTCGCTGACGAGCTGGTTGCCGACGCGCCGATTGGTTCGGGACAAGCCCTGCAGGGTCACCTGCTCGAGACTGGAAAATGCCATGTAGGAAACCAGCACGCTGCCGTTGACCGGCGCACCTTCGTGCCAGTTGTACGCGACCTGGACCGCGCCGATGCGCGAGTCGTCGCCGTACATCAGGTTGCCGGTGAAATAGCCGGCAATCAGTTGCAACCGGTCGAATTCGTTGACCGCGAACGATACAGCGCCACTCGCGCCAACCGGGCGCAGGTCGTTGTCCCACAGCAGCGGCGCGAGCTGCAACGGGAATTCCGTCTTGCCGAGCAGGACGCTCGCATCCTCGCCGATGCGCCAGCGCATGAAGAACTGGTCGATCGCGATGTCATTGCTGCGCTCGTTGTTGTTGTGCGAGCGGTCGAGGTCGTTCGAATTGCTTGCGTCGGCTAGTTTGATCGCGGCGCCGAATTCGAGCGCAGGAATCGGATCGTAGAGAACGCCGAAGCGGCCTCGCCCGAAGGTGCGCGTGAACGAAGTATCCGTGGCGCGAGGTATACCGGTCACCCGATCCTCGCGCAGCATGAAGTCGCCGAACCAGGTCCAGGGACTGGCGCTAGCCGGTTCGTCTCCGGCCGAAACACCCGGCAACTGTTGCGCGGAGGCGCTGCCGATGACCAGCAGGAACAGCAGCGACGTCCGCAAAGTGCGTTTCGACATGGCCTTCCCCGCTGGTACCGTGCCGCCACAACACTTCAAGAATATGCCATAAGCATATGAATTATCAAGCTCTCAAGGCAGCCAATTCGTGTGCCAACTCCTGTGCAGACTGGAACCGACCGGCCGGCAGCTTTTGCAGGCAGCGCAGGATGATGGTCTCCAGCGCCGGCGGAATTTCCGGCCAGTATTCCGAAGGCTTGGTCGGGGGTTGCTGCATCTGCGCCACGTAGATCTCGAGCGTGTTGGCGCCCGTGTACGGCAGCTTGCCGCAGAACATCTCGCACATCAGCACACCGCTGGCATAGATGTCGGCGCGTTGGTCGACTTCCTCGCCAGCCAGTTGTTCGGGCGCCGAATAGTGCGGCGTGCCGACGAACGTACCGGGCTGCGTGTGGTCCGGCGTATTGCGGCGCAGGGGTCGCGCGATGCCGAAGTCCATCAGCTTGGCATTGCCGGTGTGTTCGAGAATCAGGTTCTCCGGCTTGATGTCGCGGTGCAGGATGCCGACTTCGTGCGCGGCCGCAAGCCCGGCGCACAACTGCCGTGCGATGCGCAGCCCGGCCGAATACGGCATGCGCCGGGTTTCGTTGAGCAGATACCGCAGCGTCAGGCCACGCACGTACTCCATCGAAATATATGCCCGCCCGTCGACTTCGCCGAAGTCGAATGTGCGCAGCACGTTCGGATGCGTTATCCGGCGCGCGAGACGTATCTCGCTCTTCAGGCGATCGAGTTGCTCGTCGTCGGCGACCATGCCGGGCTTGAGCATCTTCAACGCGACCAGATCGCCGAGCTCGAGATCATGGGCCTTGTAGATCACGCCCATGCCACCGGAGCCAAGTTCGGACAGGATGCGATAACGGCCGCCGAAGATGCTGCCGATGTCCAGCGTCATCGCGACTCGCAAGGCGGTGCGTGGCGTAGGCGCCGCGACCGCGGCGCCGCCGCTGGACACGATCGTCTCGCCGACGAATGCGCGCGCAGGCGGCTGCTGCAAGGTTGGAAGCCGACCGAGCGTGCTGTCGGCCAATGCATAGAAGTTCTTGCCTGTTGCGGCACCCTGTGCGATGCCGACGGCTTCTGCACCGAGGTTCGCCTTGACCTCGTCGCCGGCGCCGCGAGCAAGCAACAATTGGCCCACGGCCGCTTCCGGCAGCAGGCGGTCCATCTGCAGCATGACCGCACCGAGCAGCGCCGGTTGCGGATTGGCGTCGGCGCCGATTGCGCCCCGGATGACATCCCCCGAAACCAGCGCGGCCGCTGGCAGACCAATGGAGTCGGCGCGCAGGCGATCGCGCAGCGCGGACCACGCCTGCAGGGCCGCGGTCTGGCGCGCCGGACCGGCGAACATCAGCGCGAAACGAGGTCCCAGCAACATCCGCGCGCTTCCATTTGCCGCATCGGCAGTTTGCGCGACGGCTCGGGCGACGCCATCGAAGCGGCTCAACGCCTGCTCCGCCGTCAGCGCGTCGTCGCGCCTGCCGAACTGGCGGAATTCGAGTCCGACGACAGCCACGTTTTCCATACGCGCCGGTTCGCGCGGCGGCGGCTCCGGCGCGGCAAGCGGCGTTGCGCGGATCGGTTCAGCACCGGGATCCGGCAGGAAGCGCGACAGGTTGCCGACATAGCCTTCCATGTCGCTTTTTTCGCGCAAGTCGGACAGCAGCGAATCGAACGCGCGCGACAGACGCGCCAGTTCATCCCTGCCGCGCAGTCCCAATTGTGTCTTGTAGTTGCCCGCGGCAGCCTGCTCTGCCGCGAGCGCCATCGCCCGAACCGGACGCAAGATGCCTTTCGCCAGAAGGTACGACAGCAGCAACGCAATCAGGATCGACGCGACGCCGCCAACGAGAACCCAGTTCAGGATGTCGCGATAGCTCGCCACGATGCGATCGATCGAAGTCAGCGCGAGCAGACTGCCGAGTTGCGCTTCGCCCTCCGCCGCTGTTGGTGTCAGCTTCGCAATCCAGCGCTGGCCGGAGAATGCGAGTTCGACGCGCGGCAAGGGCTTGCCGGTGCCAATGGCTGCCAGCGAGGCGTCCGTAGCGACTTCATCCTGCAGCGCTTTGGCCGTCGCCTCATCGAACGAACTTGCAGCCAGCAGCAGGCGTTTCTCCGCCGACTCCTTTCGTCCATCCGCCGCCTCTGGCGCGCCTGGGTTCATCGTGCCCCGAGGTAGCCAGAACGCAATCTGCGCGCCGCTGATCTTCGCGACCTGGAGGCAGAATTCGTTGTTGATGGTCTGGGCCAGCAGAATGAAGCCGACCAAGGTCTGGTCCTGCTGCAGCGGCATGATCGCCGCCTGATACAGCCGATCACCCTGACGCCAGTAACCGCTGAACGGCGCCGCCTTGGCAATCGCCGGCCGCACCAGCGGATCATCGGCAAGCGATTCGCGAAACGCCTCGGTCTGGTCGTTGCGCCCGAGCACGTTGCCATTTGCGTCCAGGACGATGCCGAGGTCGAACGCGAATTGGCTCTGCCGCTCCTTGAGCAGATCGGAGATCGATTGCGTGTCGCGATCGCTGCTCTCGCTGAGCCCCGGCAGGTTGCTCGTCGCTCCGCCGATCTGCGCGACGTACTTCGCCGTAGCCGGATCGCTCGCGATCAACTGCACCTTCAGCTGAAGTTGCTCGAGGCGATTCTGCTCGAACTCCTTCTGCACCGCGCTGCTCGTCGCGAGCGCGTTATCGACGGCGCGCTCCGCGATCTGGTCGCCCTTGACATAGGTGACCACGACTGCCGCGCCAACCGCCAGCGCGATCAGGAACGCGCATCCGAGGAAGAACTTGATCGCGAGCGGCAGGCCGAAGCCGCCGGCAACCGGCCGTTCGTCAATATCCGCCATCGCTGGTCCTGCCGTAGGGCTTGCCGAATTTGTTCATGTGCTGCGGTACGCGGCGCTGGCTCAGGTCGAGTTGCACACGTTCGCTGGTCTTCGCTTCGGGCGTCAGTTCGCGCAGCCACGGCGTGGCGCGTTCATGCCAGACAACGAGATCGCCGGGCACCTGCGGAACTCCGGACAAGCGGAAGTCGCCATTCGGATCCGGCTGGGTGAAGTACGGCGTATCGAGCACGAGGATGTGGCCGATCATCGAATGGTGGACGTTGCAATACACGCGCACGTAGCCGACATGCGAGAACGTGAGTGTCTGGCCCTCGCCCTCGCCGTAGAGGCCGACGTCGAAGGCGTTGTCCTTCGACGTCGAAAAGGCGTTGTGCAGGATCGGATCCTGGTTCGGGAACTGCACCTGGCTGCCCAACGCGATCGGCAGGACGCGCGGCACGAACTGCTTGTGCCGCGTGCCCATGACGTACGGCTTGGCCGCGGTCTTCACGATCGGAGGCTGCTTGGGGCGGAAGTAAATGACCGCGTCCTGGGTCTCTTCTGGCCGCAGGCTCTTGCCGTCGGAGGTCAGGTCGATATGCCCGCTGATCTCCGCGGCAACGGCCCCGATCGAAACCAGGGCCAGCAGCAATGCAGCGACGGCGCTCACCAGCCCCTTTCGTCCACCGCTCACCCGCGGGATATGCATTGGCGTGCAGGATACCTGTGGTTTACGGCATCATAGCAAAGCAGCAGCCGCGGGCATCTTGCGGCCTTACGATGGCAAACCACGCGTTGAAGGAACCGTTCATGCCGAGCATCGATATCCACCGCAAGCACCCGCACTCGCTCAAGCGCGCAAAGGCAGCCGTCAACGATACCGCGGCTGCCATGCGCGAAAAGTTCGACATCGAAAGCTCTTGGTCCGGCAACACGCTGAATTTCAGTCGCGCCGGAGTCGACGGAAAGATTCGCGTGACCGCGGACGACATCCATGTAACGGCCGAACTCGGGTTCCTGCTCGGCATGCTCAAGCCGGCAATCGAGCGCGAGATCGAGCGCCACCTCGATCAGCATTTCAAGTAAATTGGCGGCACATGCCCGCGTAGCATGAGCTGGTGTAAATATAAATATACTATCCGCGTCGGCTTGTAGTCGGCGCTCAGCCCACCGAAGAGGGGAAACGTCATGGCGAAAGCCAAATTGAAATCGAAGCCCGCGGCCAGGAGCGATGATTCCGGCAAGGTCGCCGGCAAGTCGATCATGGAGTCGGCGCAACAGATCTGGCTCGCCGGACTGGGCGCCTTCGCCAAGGCGCAGGGGGAAGGCGGCAAATTGTTCGAGACCTTGCTGAAGGAGGGGACGAGTTTGGAGCAGAAGACGCGCAAGATCGCCACCGGCACGGTCGGCGAAGTTCGCGGCGCCGTGGAAACCGGCGTCTCCCAGGTCAGGGAACGCACGCAGGAAACCTGGGACAAGCTCGAGCAGGTATTCGAGAATCGCGTATCGCGCGCGCTCGGCAAGCTCGGCATACCGGGACGCAAGGAACTCGATGATCTGGTCAAGCGCGTCGACGAACTCAACCGCGAAGTCAGGCGCATCGATCTGGGCAAACCCGCTGCGAATCTCTCGCGCTCGTTTTCGAGCAGCATTCGCCGCGCCAAGGACGACCTGAGCGATCTGGTCAAGGACATCGAGGATGTGCAGCTTGCGGCGCGCGCGAACGCCGCGCGCACGGTCGCCAACGTGACCAAGGCGATCAACAAGGCAACCAAACCTGCGGCTAAACCGACGGCTAAACCGGCCACCAAGCCGGCAGCCAAGCCGGCAGCGAAACCAGCGGCTAAGCCGGCAGCGAAATCGGCGAAGAAGCAGAAAAAGTAAGCGGGACTACGCGGGTCCGACGACGGTTGACCCCGCTGCCGCATTCCGGCCCGGACGCCTGCAGGCGCCCGGGCCCGAGACCTGCTCCTTACCAGTGCACGCCGCGCATAAGCGATGCGAACGCAACCTGCTCGCTGGTCGGCTGCGCCTCCATTTCGCTCCTGCCCTTCATGCCTTTCGCGGCCGGTGAATCCGGGAACAGGCGGAACGCCGTGTTCATGAGGATTTCGTAGGCGCGCGGCGCCAACGCGTAGAAGATCTGCGCGAACGTGCCCATGCGCGTGGCCAGTCGCACCGGGCGTTCCACGATCGCCTCGACGATCATGTCCGCAGCTTCGTCCGGCGTCAGCGTCGGCACCGCTTCGTACATCTTGGTCGGCGCGATCATCGGCGTCTTGACCAGGGGCATGTTGACGGTCGTGAAGTGGATGCCGTTGTCGGAGAATTCCGCCTGCGCGCAGCGCGAGAACGCGTCGAGCGCGGCCTTCGAGGCGACGTAGGCAGAGAAGCGCGGCGCATTCGTCAGCACGCCGATCGACGAGATGTTGATGATGTGGCCGCGGTGGCGTGCGGTCATGCCCGGCAGGAAGCCCATGATCAGGCGCAGCGAACCGAAATAGTTCAGCTGCATCGTGCGTTCGAAATCGTGGAACCGGTCGTAGCTCAGCGCGATCGAGCGCCGGATCGAACGCCCGGCATTGTTGATCAGGATATCGACGCCGCCGTGTTCGTCGACGATGCGCTGGACCAGTTCGGCGCAGGACTTTTCTTCCGACAGGTCGGCGATGTAGACGTGGCAGATGCCGCCGGCATCGCTGATCTCGCGCTGGGTTGCCGCCAGTTCGTCCTGGTTGCGCGCGCAGATCAGCACGCGTGCCCCGGCCGCCGCGATTTTCAGCGCGGCCGCCTTGCCGATGCCGGACGATCCGCCCGTGACCAGCACGGTACGGCCCTTGACCTTGCCGCTCAGCGAGTGATCGATGAACAGATCCGGGTCGAGGTTGCGCTCCCAGTAATCCCACAACCGCCAGGCATAGGTCTGGAGATCGGGCACGCGGATCCGTGTGCCGCGCAACGCCCGCTCGGCCTCTCGCGCATCGAAACGGGTCGGATAGTTGACCATCCTGATCGCCTCGGCGGGTATCCCCAGATCGCGCAGCACGACATGCGTGAAGCGCTTGACCGGCGGCAATCCCGCCAGCGCCTGCTTCACCATCGACGGTATGAACGCGAACATGCGCGCGTCCAGGCGCATCGTCATCTCGGGCGCGTGCCCGGCGCGGGCAAAGATGTTGAGCACCTCGCCAATCCGGCGTGGCGAAGGGTCCGTCAGATGGAAGCAGCCGCCGTCGAGACCGGGCTTGTGCGCGATGTGATCCATCGCATCGACGACGTAGTCGACCGGCACCATGTTGACGCGCCCGCCCTCGATGCCGATCACCGGCATCCATTGCGGCAGGCTCTGGCGCAGCTTCTTGAGCGCGCGGAAGAAATAGTACGGGCCGTCGATCTTGTCGATTTCGCCGGTCTGCGAGTGGCCAAGAACAACCGCGGGTCGATAGATCCGGTAGGCAACTGCCGTGTTCTTGCGCACCAGCGCTTCGGCGTCGTGCTTGGTCTTGAAATACGGATGATCCAGATCCTCGGCCTCGTCGAACATGTCTTCGCGGAAGACACCGGGATACAGGCCGGCCACGGCAATCGAACTGGTGTGATGGAAGCACCCGGCCCTGAGTTGCTCGGCCAGTTGCAGCGCATGGCGCGTGCCGGCGACGTTCGCCGTGACCTGGCTTTCAGCGTCGGCAGCCAGATCGTAAATCGCCGCCAGGTGGAAGAAGTGCTTGATCTTCCCGATCAGCGCCTTCCTTTGCGCCGGGGTTACGCCGAGCGACGACTTCGACAGGTCGCCACTGACCGCGTGCAGCCGCTTGCCGTCGTCGCCGAAGCGCGCGCGCAATTCATCGAACTTTTCCTGCGACCCCTTGCGTACCAGGCAATACACCTCGCCCTTGCGCGCGAGCAGTTTGGGCAGCAAATGGCGGCCAATGAACCCTGTCGCCCCGGTCACGAAATACGTCATGTGTTTCCCCTAAGCCCGGCACAAGTTGCCGCAGGTCGGCGATAAGATAGTCCTCTGGCCGCGCGCTTTCCAATGGCCGCGGCCGGCGCGGCACCAAAGTCGCGTTGACATGCTGTTTTCGCATCGTCCATGATGGCGCGCGATTGTAAGCGTGATCATCATCATCGGGGATGACGGGATCCGGGTACAGTCGTCGCAAGGCGTCATCGTCGATCAGCGCGGATGTCGGGAAGCGGCCAGCCTTGGCTGCGATTTTCAAAAGCAGACACAAACTCGGGGAAGGTCATGGCCGATTTGAAAGCGAAATTCGCGAAGGCCGCGGAAGACGTCAAGAAACTCAGCGAGCGCCCCGACAACGATACGCTGCTCAAGCTCTACGCGTTGTACAAGCAGGGATCGGAGGGCGACGTGTCCGGCGCCAAGCCCGGATTCTTCGACTTCGTCGGCACGGCCAAATACGAGGCCTGGGCCAAGCTGAAAGGCATGAAGCCGGAAGAAGCGATGCAGAAGTATACCGATCTCGTGAAGAAACTCGGCGGCTGATCCGCGCCGGCGGCCAGACCCACCACGAACGCCTGAGGATCGCGGCAATCGGAGCATGCATCGCCGGCACGGGCCGGACAGGCCATGAGCCAACCTGCGCGTTCCGTGCCGACCATCGGACTTCCAGGACACCAGCACGCGATGGCCTCGAAACAGACGCGCGAACGCATCCTCGAAGCAAGCCTGGCGATGTTCAACGCCCAGGGCGAACCGAATGTCACGACCAACCATATCGCCGATGAACTCGGCATCAGTCCCGGCAATCTCTACTACCACTTCCGCAACAAGGAAGACATCGTCAAACAGGTGTTTTCGCGTTACGAGGCGCGCATGGACCAGGCGCTGCACGTTCCCGAGGATCGCCTGCCGAACCTCGAGGATGTCTGGCTGCAACTGCACCTGGTGTTCGAGTGCATGTGGGACTATCGCTTTCTCTATCGCGACCTGGTCGATATTCTTTCGCGCGACCGCAAACTCCAGGCGCACTTCGCCCGCATCCTGAACCGGGCCGCGACCAGCGCCGGCGACGTGCTCAAGGGACTCGCCACGGCGTGAATCGTGCGCGCCACGCCCGACGAAATCCGCGCGCTGGCGGAAAACATCCTGCTCGTCGCCACGTTCTGGCTGAATTTCAACATCGTGCGCACGATGCGCGCCGAATCGAACCAGGATGACCTGGCGCGAGGCATCTATCAGGTGATGCTGCTGATCGCCCCGTTCATGCGCGACGCGGAACGCGCGCACCTGAACACGCTGGCGCAGGCATATCGCTGACTCACGCGGACCCGGCCCACCACCAGACTATCCGCGCCGGTCCCCGTGGATGCGTGCGTCGATCAACGCAATGTGATCTGCCCGCGCTCGCGCTTGCGGTCGTAGGCGCGCAGTTCGTCGCGGATGTGCGCGACGCGCTGGCGGCCGAGCGCGTTGCGCTCCTCGTCGAGCACGGAAGCGTCGAGCAGTTCGGCCATGCGCTGCGCCGTCGGCAACATCGCGTCCCAGGCATCGAGTGCCGGTACCGGACCGGGCAGCGTCATGAAGAAGCTCACTCCAGGCGTGCGCAGCTCGTCGATATGGCGCATGTCGAAATTGCCCGGCTTGATCATGTTCGCCATGCTGAAGACCGGACCGGCCTGCGGCTTGCCTGGCAGGAGGCGATGGAAGATGCCCATGTCGCCAAACGTCAGGCCGGCTTTCTCGGCGGCAACGACGAGGCTGGCGCCGTTGAACATCTCGTCGGCGCGCGCGGCGACGAACAATGTCACGATGCGATCGATCGACTGGGCCGGCCGCGCGCCCGGCGCGGGTTGCTTGTCGGCAGTGCGTTGCGCGCGCGCCGTCGGGTCCGCCCCGTCGATCAACTCCAGATCGTCGCCGGCAACGACGTCCAGTTCGCCCTGCTCCGGCATCACGCCGAGCGTCGGCTCGAGACGATCGCCGTCGCGCACCGTCGCGTCGCGCGCGAGCGGCGTGCGCCGCCCCTGCCCGGGTTTGCGCGGCCGTCCGAAGAAATAGATCAAGGCCAACACCAACAGGCCCGCGATGATCAGGGGGATTCCAATCGAGGGATTCCAGCCCATGACGTTCCTCCGCTCAATTCAGAAGTCGATCAACTTCGGAAGCGTGAAGCGTAGGGTGGGCCTTGGCCCACCGCAACGTTTCGTCACGCCAATGGTGGACCAAGGGCCCACCCTACGCGCATCCAACGGCGAGAGTGTACTTGGACCTAAGCGGCTCCGGCCAGCTTGGCCGCTTCGGCGAGGTCGACCTGCACCAGCCGCGACACACCCGGCTCGCGCATCGTCACACCGCAGAGCTGTTGCGCCGCCTCCATCGTGCCCTTGTTGTGGGTCACGAACAGAAACTGCACGCGCTCGCTCATTTCGGCAACGAGTTGCGAGAAACGGCCGATATTGGCCTCGTCGAGCGGCGCATCGACTTCGTCGAGCAGGCAGAACGGAGCCGGATTCAGGCGAAAGATCGAGAATACCAGTGCAACCGCACTGAGCGCCTTCTCGCCACCGGACAGCAGCGTGATGTTCGACACGCGCTTGCCGGGCGGACGCGCCATGATCGAAACGCCGCTGTCCAGCAGGCTCTCGCCGGTGAGTTCGAGGTAAGCGTGCCCGCCGCCGAACAGGCGCGGAAACAGTTCCTGCAGGCCGGCATTGACGCGGTCGAACGTTTCCTTGAAGCGCTGCCGGGTTTCGTGATCGATCTTGCGAATCGCGCTTTCCAGAGTCTCCAGCGCGGTATTCAGATCCAGCGACTGCGCGTCGAGATAGGTCTTGCGCTGCGACTGCTCCTCGTACTCCGATATCGCCGCGAGATTGACCGGCTCCAGGCGCTTGATCTTCGCCTCGAGCGCGACGAGTTGCTCCTGCCATTCGACCGGATCGGCAGCAGCCGGCAACGCTTCGAGCACGGCCGCCAGCTCATGGCCGGCGGCGCGGATCGCTTCGTCGAGTTGCTGGGCGCGCAGCTTCAAGCCCTGGTGGGCCAAACGCCCCGCCGAGAGGTCTTCGCGTTTCTGGCCGAGCAGGTGCTCGATGCGATGCCGCTCCTGCTCGTAGCCGCGGAATTCGTTGTCGTGCTCGTCGAGCGCCTTACGCGCTTCGACCAGCTGGCGATCGACCAGCAGGCGCTGATTGAGATAGGTCTGACGCTCGGCTTCGAGATCGCTCATCGGGTTGCTGCCCGAGGCGAGCTGCTGTGCAATCTCGGCCTTGCGTGCGTCGAGTTGGGTCAGCTGGCCCTGCATGCGCAACAGCGCCTGCTCGAGCGAGGTCACCGCCGAACGCTTCGATTCAATGCCCAGCGCGTGCTGATGTGCGGCCTCGCCTGCCTCGCGCGCATTCGCCCGCGCTTCCTCACGCGCTTCGAGCAGGCTGCGCCGCTCTGCGTCGAGGCGCTGGCGCTGCTGCTCCTGGTCACCCATGCGCGCCACCGCTTCTTCGAGCCGTGCGCGCGCCTCACGCGTCTGCGCCTGCCCTGCGCCGAGTTGCGACTCGAGCTCGCCGGCTTCCTGTTCGATGCGCGCCAGGCGCGCCTGCGCCGTTTCGATCTTGCCGCGCTGACTCTGCAGCTGTCCGGCCAGCTCGGCGACGCGACGATGCGTGACATAGAGCTCGCGCTGCGCGTCATCTCGCGCGCGTTCTGCTTCGACCTTGCGCGTCTTCAACTCGTCGATTTCGCGGCCGTGCGCCTCGACGCGCGCCTGCAATGTCTCGATCTGTGCTTTGAGCGCATGAATTTCGCGCTCGCGCGCGAGCATGCCGGCCTGCGCGCCGCCACGGCGGCGCACCCGCGCAAAGCCCAGGCCGAACCATTCTCCGGCACGCGTAATCACCGACTCGTGCGCGCCAACGCCAGCGGCCATTACGCGCGCCTCATCGAGCGACTGCACGACGAAAACCTGAGACAAAAGTGCGAGCGCAGCGGCCGGGCCGCGCACATGCGCGGCCAGAGTGCCTGGTCGCGCATCGGTGCCGCCGGTAGAGGCGATCAGCGTCAGGTCGGTCTCGCGCAGTTCCGCCAGTTCCGCGCCGTGGGCCACGGGCGATTCGACCAGCACGCCTTCGAGCCAGCCGGCCAGCACGGTCTCGACCGCGTTCTCCCAACCCTCGTCGACTTCGAGCGCTTCCCCAAGCCGCTGCGATTTGTCCAATCCGAGCCGCGCCAGCCAGTCTCCGGCCGCGGACTTCTCCTGCCCGAGCGCCGCATGCTGCAGCGCTTCGAGCGAGGCCAGGCGCCCGCGCAGGCGCTGCATCTCCGTGCGCGCATCGTTCAGCTGCGTCGTCGCGCTGCGTTCGCTTTCGAGAACCTGTTCGTGGGCCGTCTTGCGCTGCTCGAGCTGCGAAGTAAACGTATCGAGCTTCTCGCGATGCGAGTCATGTTCGCCGGTCAACTGCTCGGCGCTGGCGTTCAGCGTGTCGAAGTCGGCCGCGCTTTTTTCCGCGCGCAGTGCTTCGAGCCTGCGGCCGGTCTCCAGCGATTGACGATCGAGGTAGTCCAGCCGGGTGCGCTCGACTTCGGCCGCCTGTGCCGCTTCGGCGCTCGATTTTGCGTACGTGTCCCAATGTTGCTGCCATTCCGCCAGTTTTGCCTCGGCGTCGTGCATCTGCTGCGCGGTCTGCGCGGCGGCGGCGTTCAACGCTTCGAGTTTCGGTTCGCCATCGGCGAGCGCGATCTTCAAGGTTTCGATCTGGTCGTGGTCGCCGCGAATGTGTTCGTTGAGTTCCGCGTGCGCCTTCTCGGTCTCGAGGCGCGCGCGCTCGAGCCGTTCGCCGAGTTCACGCTGATGCTGGATCTGCTGTTCGACGCGCGCGATCTCGCCGCCGACCCGATAGACTTCGGCCTGTACCTTGTTGAGATTCTCGGTCGCGCCGTGGTGCTTTTCGCGGTGCGCTTCGAGCTGCGCCTCGACCTGTCGCTGCTCGGCGACGTGCCCCTCGATCGCCAGCTCGGTCTGCCGGATCGCTGCGCCGTGCTCGTCGAGTTCGCCGGCGATGCTGCGGTAGTGCAGGCCGCGCAGTTCGGCTTCGCGGCGCGCGTATTCGGCCTTAAGATCCTGCCAGCGCGCGGCCGCCTTGGCCTGGCGGTTGAGGTGTTCGAGCTGCTTTTCGACTTCCTCCCGCACGTCGTTCAGACGCTCGAGATTCTCGCGCGTCGCCTTGATTCGGCTCTCGGTCTCCTTGCGCCGCTCCTTGTACTTGGAAATCCCGGCCGCTTCCTCGAGGTGTCCGCGCAATTCATCCGGATGTGCCGAGATGATTTCCGAGATCATGCCCTGTTCGATGATCGAGTAGCTGCGCGCGCCCAGGCCGGTGCCGAGGAAAAGATCGGTGATGTCACGGCGGCGGCAGCGCCCGCCATTGAGGTAATACTGCGACTGGCCATCGCGGCTCGCGCTGCGCTTGACCGAAATTTCGTTGAAGTTCGCGTACTCGCCTACGACGAGGCCGTCGGAGTTGTCGAAGATCAGCTCGACCACCGCGCTGCCGACCGGCTTGCGCCCGGTCGATCCGGAGAAGATCACGTCGGTCAGCGCTTCACCGCGCAAGCGGCTCGCCGCGCTCTCGCCCATGACCCAGCGGATCGCGTCGATGATGTTGGACTTGCCGCAACCATTCGGCCCGACGATGCCCGTCATGTTCGTGGGCAGGTGCAGGATGGTCGGATCGACGAAGGACTTGAATCCGGACAGCTTTATTGTTGTCAGTCGCATGCTTGAAGAAATCTCGGGCAGTCACATCCGGACCGCGATAGCAGGAGTTGTCGGCGGCGGAGCCATCGGCTACCGTGGCGGACCCGCCGCAGAATCAAAAAATTACTCAGGAATTACCGGCCATGCCGACCGCCCCCAGCAAAACCTTGGAGACGTTTCCGAATCCGCAGCCGGACCGTCAGTATACCATCCGCATGCGCATTCCCGAGTTCACCTGCCTGTGC
>Ga0157376_10000477_pt1 | contig 25794 bp, 35 predicted proteins | sample M45metaG_FD_121801 | JGI IMG/M metagenome (GOLD analysis project Ga0157376, IMG submission 121801) | Miscanthus rhizosphere microbial communities from Kellogg Biological Station, Michigan, USA - M4-5 metaG | ecosystem: Host-associated > Plants > Roots > Rhizosphere > Soil | place: USA: Michigan...
AGAGCCATTTGGAAGAGTAAAAGGGCAAGATTATACTCGGAGAGACGGAAAAGCCAAACCCTATCTCACAGAAGAAAATGAATTAATAGAGTGGTCTATCCTTCAGAATTCTCCCTTTCAAACTGAAGAGGACTTGGATTGGTTGAAGATAGAATTTACTCGAAGAGAGAAAAAAGATTTACTCGATAGCGAGCTCAAAATGTTACGTGCTTTTTCCAAAGCGCTTATACCTATAGCTGGAGTCATTTGGGTCTATCTCTCGAAGGTCAATATTCAAGGTGCATCTGAGATCAAAAGTGAGGGGACAGATTTAGAAGATCCTCATTGGGAATGGCGCGAAGCAATCAGCTTTCACCAAGACTATCTGTATAACAAATTAAATGAAGAGCTGTTGGCCGACGATAGGCGCCGCCAGCAGGGGGGATAACTATAGCCCCGCTACATTGCGCTTTATAGAGAAATTAGTATTATTATTAATGCCCAATATATTCTTGCTTGTTAGTTTTTAACAAAGAGGTTGCAATGGAGAATGGTTGTTGGAGGCCTAGAGACGCTAAGGTTTGATTTTTTGCTGCCGCTGTTTTTCGAAGAAGATATACTCTTTTGACCTCTGCATGTTGTTCTGACTCTTCTGGTATGTGTTCCCATCCTAATTGATTCATAGCTTCTTCTTGAGCTTTGTTGAGCTTTTTTGCTATCGCTGCTTTTTGAGCTTTATTAAACTTCTTTGCTTTAGTTGACTTGTTTAATCTTTTGTGATATAAGCCAAAGTCCGTCAACCTTTGATAATCTCCAGCATAATGTCGAATTACATCCACTTTAGAAGAGTCATTTAAAATTTTCGCAAGAAGATCATTGATTGTTTTTACGCATTGATTATTTAAATAATCTTTAATGGAATTTTCGGTATCAAAAATAACACCATTGAATAATACTACCTGTTTCAAGTAGACCGCTATTTGTTTAGACTTATTCTTATAGATGGATATATGATGGACTTGATGGTATCTGCTAAAGATAAGCTGAAAATCTATGGAGGAAATTTTATACTTGTCACTTCGACTTTTAGGCTCTTCTATAACATAGCGTATACCGACGCTTACTTTTTCACCACTAGGTAAGGTGCGATTATTTAGCTGTATATGAGATTGGCTATATAATTTACTTGTTCTTTTTGCGATTAGCTTTAGTAATGCTTGCTGGGTTTTTGAACTTGCGACGTGCTGCTGATCGTTTAGAGTCACTATATATGCCTTTTTAACTACAATTGACAAATGTGTCTCAGCATAAAATCCAAAAGCCCTTCTAATAATGCACTGAAAAATATTTAGTTGTTTAGTTTGTAACTGATTAAACGCATCAAAATAATTATAATTATATTTTGGTATAATTCTATTTAAATAATTCATTGGTTAATCCTAATTTTTCCATTATTTTATTCAAATAATCGTTAAAAGTCACGACTTTTTTAGCCTGTGAAAATATAATTTAAAATTATACAACTGCTCCTACGGTTTATTTCCAGAATCTGCCAGATTATTTTAGTGAGATGGCAGATTCAGCAGAGGCCCGTTGGAAAATGGCTGCTTTAAGTAAAATTGGTTGCTGAAAAATATTCTTCGGTCATATAGTCATGGTTTTTAAACACCAGGGGTGCTGAAGTTACTTCTAAAAGTAATTTTAGCTGAGAGAGTCCCTTATACCTGATCTGGGTAGAGCCAGCGGAGGAAGAGTGCATGAGAGAAGAGAATATTTTATCTAGTTTTATTTTTTTCGTTTCTACCTGGTGGTTTCATTTACTTAAACCCAAGGAGATTCGAGTATGTCGGCGATTTCTGGTCTAACGACCCCTTTCACACGTTTATGTTTTCCTAGAGAACGGCTTTTTTATAACCTTTCTCTTTATCTAGTTGCTAATAGACCTTCTTTTCAAGATGAAAGTCTATTTTTTTTAAAAATTCAAGAAGCGGTAAGAGGAGGTGTTTCCTGCGTACAATTGCGGGATCATAAAAGTGATTATCCAACCTGTTTAACGAGGATCCTTTCAGGTGGTTATCTTCACACGATTTATAAAATGGATTTACTTGATACAGGAAAGTATGACTTAGTTCCTATTATGGTTCGGCATGAAGGAGTTGGGAGCTGTTATGCATTGCATCATTCTCAATACCACTCGATTATAGAAGAACCAAACACTGTGAGCCTTATTGTGCGAGGACCTATAGAAAAAGAATCTTTTCAAGTAATTGCAGAAAAAGAAGGGGAAGTCCGCCCAAAAGATTCGCTCACTTTGCAGACAATGGAAGAGAAAAAACAAAAAGCAATGACGCTAGCGGATTATGAAAAAGTTCTTAGTCACTTGCTTTTTTTAAAGATCATAGATAAGTCTTAAAAATGCTTAAGTGAATCTAGAAGTGTATTTGTCGACCAAAGCTCGAATCATAGTTTGATAAGTTGTGTGATTTTTAGCTGCTTCGTTTTTGAAAAAATCAATACTAGACTTAGTTAAAGAGATTGTTATTTTTTTGGTCTCTTCTTTTTTTAGAACTAAGTCTTTTGGCTTAGGCAAAAAATCATCAATTATTTTAATTCTACCAATGGATTTTTCTTTATATTTTCTGTGCTTTTTCATAAATTTTTTTTCCTTTTCTCCAATAACCTGCGCCGATGATACGGATGTTATGTTTTCTATAGGTAAATCTGACAATAGTAACGAGTTTCAGTTCTTGAGTGATCTAAACCCTCAGCAATAACCCGGTTAGGATCCAAAAATGCATTTTTGGGCTTCAGAAAATGAAATTCCATGCTTTGTAATGTTGACCAGATCCTTTTCAGAATCCCATTCAAATTCTGTTTTACCCATATGATCATATTACCAACTAGCCATATATTTATCCATATCTAAAGATACCTAGTGGGCGGCTTTGTTATTTGTGATATTCGCAGTGCAATAAAAACAGAACAAATACTTAAGATTTTCTATTTTTGATTGTTAATGCTTATCCAGTCTACATCCAAATTTATCAGATTATATGAAAATTTATAAAAAGTTTTACCTTGGAATTTAACCAAAAATTAATCAATTTTGCCTTGGAAATCAACCATGTTGAAGAGAATTATAGCTCATCCAAATCAAAAAGCAGCCTTAGAATATTTAGTCGACCTTTAAGGAGGGATTTATTTTCAAAAATTCTGTTTTCCAATGATAGTGGTCCAGTACTCCTTGAGTCGATCTTCCTAATAGATATCACGCTATAAATAAAGCTGCTGTTTTAAATAGAGGAGGTAGGCTTCAAACTACGCTATCTAAACTGCACTTTGCTAATGCCTTCTCTAATTGACAAGTTGATATCATTTTTAATATCATAAAAGTATGAGTAAATTGCAGAAGCTGATTCAACGCATCTTAGAAGGACAGGACATCTCTTACAAAGAAGCGGAAACTCTCCTTCTGAAGTTGGGTTTTCAACTGGAAATTCGCGGCTCTCACCACATATTTAGAAAGAGCGGATATACGCGAAATATTTCTATTAAGCGCAGACCTCAGCTTTTACCTTACCAAATTGCTGATCTAAAGGAGGTTTTAAGAGATCATGGCTACTAAAAAGGATTTAAAATATTATATGAATCTCAATTGGTCTTTCACTATTGAGCAGGAAACTCACAAAGGTAAGCACTACTACATCGTTCGCGTTAATGAGCTTCCAGGAGTGTGCACAGATGCAGGAACAGTTGAAGAAGGCATGAAAGAGATTCAAGAAGTCATTAAAGGAGCTATTACGCTTTATCTCAAAAATAAAGAGCTTATCCCAGAGCCTATCAAAAAAGAACAATTCAAAGGAAATATCGCCTATAGAACCACAAGCGAGCGGCATTTCTATGTGGCTAAAGCTGCGAAAGAAATGCACAAATCGATCAGTAAAACACTCGATGACCTTATTGATACTGGTCTTGAAAAGTGGCATCTGACTGTTCATTGATTCAAAAGATGTAATTTATCAGATTATGTGAAAATTTATAAAAAAATTTTACCTTGGAATTTAACCAAAAATTAATCAATTTTGCCTTGGAAATCAACCATGTTGAAGAGAATTATAGCTCATCCAAATCAAAAAAGCAGCCTTAGAATATTTAGTCGATCTTTAAGGAGGGATTTATTTTCAAAAATTCTGTTTTCCAATGATAGTGGTCCAGTACTCCTTGAGTCGGTCTTCCTAATAAATACCATGCTATAAATAAAGCTTCTATAGAGGCTAGTCCATGAGCTACCTCTTGTCTTCTGGGATAAGCTGTTTTAAATAGAGGAGGGAGGCTTCTTCTTGCAATAAGAGGGGGTATATCTTTGATCATGGTTTCAGCATACCTCCAGGTGCCATCTACTAAAAGCAGTCCTAAATGGGCATCTTGCTGGGATAAGGGAGGAGCCTCTGGAGTTAATAAAATATAATTAGAGAGATCGGGGAGGGGGTCTCTAGGATAAGTAAAAAATCTGCAGTCCGGCCTTGTCTCAATGCCTCGTAAACTACATTTTTTTAGATTTTCTTTTCTATGTCGTAAAATAATAGTTGGTAAATATAAGTTCATTTTTATATATCCAAATTATATGGAGTATTTTGTAAATAAGCGAAATATATATAGTATTAGAAAAGTTTATTTTTGTTTACTTTTTTTGACTGCTTTTCTTAATGCTAAACCGCAACTATTGATTTTTACGGGACCAGAGGAGTGTCTCTGGTCACAAGTCTGGATTTCTGAAGCCCTTTCTCAAAATGATTTTATAGAGACTGTTTCACAAGAAGTAGAGCTGGTACAAATCCCTTTTTCAGATAGAGAGAGCCGTGATACTTATGGAGTCGATGTTTTTCCGACGACTATTCTCTTGTTTGAGGGAGAGAGATCCTGGCAAGAAATTCCTTGTCTGCCTTTTAACTCTACTGAATATATAGCCACTCTTCGTGAAATAATTGTATTTAAGCAGTTTTTAAGTAGAGTTTCTTTGCCAGCTTTTGATCTTATAGACTTAAAAGAGTTGTATATAAAAGCAAAAGAGTTACATCTTCATCAAGAAGCTCAATATATTCTCGAAGAAGGGGTCAAAAAAGAAAAAAACACCTATTTTCTTCTAGAAAAGTATGCCTCCTTAGTACAGTGCAAAACTAAGAAAGATCCGGAAGTCTCTAAATTGCGAGAGCTGATAAAAAAACGAGATCCAGAGGATCGTCAAGCAGCGCTTTTTCACTTAGCGCTGTTTGATTTTAAGAGGGGTGAGCTTAAGAAAAATAAAAGTCCCAGAAAAATTATAGAGCCATTAATAGAGTATGTAAAACAGTTTAAAAGTAGGCATAAAGCAAATGTATGGCGAGCTGAAATGGTAATAGCCTCCTATTTTTTTAACCATAATAAGAAGCAAGCAGCGATGAGACACGCGCTACATGGATTAGAGGTGGCCCCAGAAGATATGAAAGCTCATATTAGGCGGGTTATTGAATCTTTTTCTACAGCTGGTTAAATCACCTAAGCTTCTTGCAGTTGAGATGTTATGGTTTTATAAATAATTTTATCATAAATAGCATCCTTAAAATAGATCCATGTTCCTAAAAGGGGGATTCCTTCTAAAACTCCCATGGCCATATTTGAAGGACCGTAAGCTATATGTTTAACAGATCTTTGAACAATAATCTTGGCATTTTCTGATTGAAATGCAAAAGCGGGAATAGCAAATATAATAGATAGTGCAATACCTCCTACCATCTGAACTAACCCAATACCCACTTTTATGACTCCTGGAATAATACCCAAAACAGGTATAGCTGTTCCCTTACTTAAATAATCAAATAAACGACCTAATACCTTGCCAATCTTATCGAAAGTAGCATGGGGTGAATTCTTTTCTTTCATTCTTAATTGAACAAAACCGATCATTTCATCAATAGGACATTTGTGAGCCGCCCCTTTAGACATTCCAAAGCCTACATGTAAGTCATGAGAAGGATACTTTCGGTTATGTAGGTGATATAGGTTGCAAGCTAGATCAAGGTCTTCGTCTCTTTGGAGATCTTTGAGACCTTGAAGAAAACGAAGTACCGCTTCGTGTGTTTTGTGTAAGGATGGATGTTGGCTGATTGAATATTTATATTTTTAAAACCACTTTCACCATCAATCATTAAGTTAAAGCTATCGCCACTTGAAGACAAGTATAATGTAACATCATACATATAACACCTTATTATCTAATATTAATAAATTATTCTATCAAATTATATATAAACAGGCAAGATAAACAAAATTAATAAAAAAGTTTTACGTAATTCAAATTATTTTTAACTGTTAAAATCAATCCGCAAACAGCAAAAACAACGATTTACGGATCTATTTTTGGATCAAAAAAAACATCCACAAATCGTTGTTTTTGCTGTTTGCGGATTGATTTATTAACTAAAAAGCGGGGTATTTTGATAAAATAATCGATTTTAGTCAGTTATTGGAATAGACCTTTCATAGCTTGTAAATCGGTTCCATGCAGTCATATTTAATATATGTTTTGGGATATCGAATAAAAAACGAGAGGGGTTGCTTTTCATCTCTTTCCCCATCCGTTTTCGAGAAGTGGACATGCTTAAGGTGAGGTGTTTTTTAGCGCGAGTGAAAGCAACATAAAACAGACGTCTCTCTTCTTCTAAGCTTCCTTCAGAGAGGCTTTTTTCATGGGGTAAGATATGGTCTTCAAGACCTATTAAGAAACAGGCTTGAAATTCTAGTCCTTTAGCACTGTGAAAAGTCATGAGATTGACGCGGTCTTGTCTATTTTTTGTGGGGCGATGGGTAAACTTCTCTTTATCTAGAAGAGTGGTGGACAAAAAGTCTTGCAAAGAGGCTTCTTGCGATGGGTCTTCTTCTTCGTATTGAGTTAGGGCATCTAAACAATAAGTGACATTCTCCCATTTAAAAGCGCGCATTTTTTCACTTTTTACCTCTTCTTGAATAGCGCGCTTGTAGTCGATTTTTTCTAGTAACCAACTAAAGGCATCTTTTAAAGAGTCTTGTTTAAATTTGACTCTTGCGGTTTCAATAATCGATATGAACTGAGTTATGCTGTTTAGAGCGCGTGAGGTAAGTTCGTTAGTGGGGGCGAGATTTTTGAGTAGATCAAATAGAGGGATGTTTTCTTTTCTGTTTTTTTGAGTGAGAAAATCGAGTGTTTTTTCTGAGATACCGCGTCTGGGGACATTGATAATGCGCAGTAGAGATTCTTCATCAAAAGGGTTAGCAATGATCTTGAGATAGGCTATAAGGTCTTTAATTTCGCTTCGTTCAAAAAGCTCTGTACCCCCAAAAACCTGATAGGGTATACCGCGCACCCATCCATCTCCTTGTTGCCATGAAGTTTGTAGTAGGGCTTGTTCAATGGGTCTTGCTAGAATATTTGAGCGATAGAGAATAGCCATCTCATTCCAAGGGATTTTTTTGTGTTTATATAGCCAGGTCATGCGTTCCATAATAGCTTGAGCTTCGTCTATTTCACGTGGGGCATAGAAAAGTTCAATTAGATCTCCAGTTTCATGAGCACTCCAGAGTTGTTTAGCATAGCGCTCTCGATTGTGGCTAATGATGGCATTGGCAGCTTGTAAAATAGTGGGTGTGGAACGATAGTTTTGTTCTAATTTAATAGTAACATGGGCTTTAAACTCTAAAATGTATTTGATTTCAGCCCCGCGCCATCCATAAATAGATTGATCATCATCGCCTACTACGCACAAGTTTTGATGCTCTTGTGAGAGAAGAGAGGCTAATCGAAATTGAATGGGATTGGTATCTTGATATTCATCAATCATTAAAAAGCGAAAACGTTCCTGATAGCGTTTGAGGACTTGGGGAAATTCTTCAAAGAGTTGAACAGTAAGAGATAATAGAGTATCAAAATCTAATGCATTATAAGCGCGCATAGAGATCTCTAGCTTATTTAAGAGATCTTGAGAAAAGCGGTCATGCCATCCATTATCTTCAATAGCCACTCCCTTATTCTTTGCTAAAGAGATTTTTTCAATAGTAGTTTCTAAAGAGGGGAGATCTCCTTCGTGTTCTAATAGATGACGCGCTAAAGATTTCATTAATCTTTTTACCTCTCTTTCATCATAAAGGCTGAATTGAGAGGTGTAACCTAAATGGTGGATGTCTTTGCGTAGTACCTGCATACAAAAACTATGAAAGGTACAAAGGGTAAGCTGCTTAGCTGTTTTAAAGTCCCTCATTTTAGCTATACGCTGCCGCATCTCTTCTGCCGCTTTGTTGGTAAAGGTGAGTCCTAAAATAGCTAAAGGAGAGATCTGATGGTAGGTGAGTAAGTGCTCAATTCGGTGAGCGAGTACGGTAGTCTTTCCACTACCTGCCCCTGCTAAAATAAGCACTCTCCCATTTACTGTTTGAACCGCTTTTTGTTGTTCAGGATTTAACATGCACGGGGTCTAACAGATGAGCTTGGTTAAATAAATTTAAGTCACTTAATATGTCGCTTCTAGTTATCATAGGCACGGGAAACCTAGGCGAAATATTGATTTCTATGCTCCTGGGCAATAAGTCGGCTGAAATGCGAAAAGCTTCTCGTACTACGCGCTTAAATCGATTGCGGTCATGAGCTTTTCCAAATTTTTTAGAAATGGTAATGCCTAATTTAGGAATAGACGCATTGCCGTTTTTAAAATCTATAGTTACAAGCTTGCCTGTAAATCGCCTACCAAATTTATAGAGTCTTTGGTAGTGATGCTTTGTTAATAAGCGCGATGCTTTAGGGAAGGTTAAACGCTTAAGTGCTTCCGTCCGGCACGACGTCTGCGATTGAGGACCGCTCGCCCTCCGGCAGTTTTCATTCTCTTGCGAAATCCACATGAAGTTTGTCGCTTTTTTTTGCTGGGTTGATAAGTTCTTTTCATAACAGGCCTTTTCAAAAAAATTTTTTTCAACCATAATGTTATAACAGGTCAAGAAATTGAGCAATAGTAAAATGTAGGTTGAAAAAAATATAGAAGGAGGGTATAAAGTTGTATGTATTTTATATTTTTAGGAAATCGTTATGAAAGTTAGGGCTTCGATTAAAGCAGATCGTTCAAAAGGAGATGTCATAGTGCGCCGTCAAGGTCGTATTTATGTCATTAATGCACTTGATCCAAACCGCAAGCAGAGACAAAAAGGTCCTGCTCGTAAGAAATAGATAGGAAATATGGCAACAAGATCTTCAAGAGTAAAACAAGAGCGCCGTCAGCGGCTAGTTAAATTATCATTTGAAAAACGTCAGCAGTTAAAGGAGACTATTCGCAGTTTAAAAACAAGCGAAGAGGATAGATCGGCTGCTGTCATTACTTTAAATAAAATGTCTAGGAATAGATCTCCTGTGCGTTTAAGAAATCGCTGTGCGCTAACAGGGCGTGCTAGAGGGTTCTTGAGAAAGTTTGGCCTTTCTCGTCTTTGCTTCAGAGAAATGGCTAATCAAGGCCTTATTCCAGGTATTGTTAAAGCTTCTTGGTAATAGACCTATTGAGTTAGAGGAGTCGTTAGGCTCCTCTTATTATATTTCTTTTAATCGTTTCCAGCTGTCCATTTCTGTATTCCAAACATAACTTAAAGGATCTAGTTTTCCCTCTTTTTTAGCTGCTTCAAATGCTAGTGAGCTCATAGGGCCTTGTGGGGTGTGCTGCTGGTCTACATAATACCAAAATAGGGGAGAGTCTGTTTTTTCAGGTAGAATAGGGACGGAAGGAGGTGCTATAAAAAGAGTTTTTTTTGAGGGGAGAGTAAAGAGTAGAATGACTCCTAAAATACCAAAAGAGAGACCTACAGCAAACCAGAGTAAGCTATTTCTTCCTCTTTTTTTGGCATGATAAGCAGCAATGCCTCCCATTAAAAACCAGCTGAAAGTTAATAAAATGATCATAAATATTAATTTTATTTGAAAATATAGAGTACATGCTATACAAAAATAGGAAATTTTTCAAGAAAAAAAGAGGTTAATTATGTCCACAGGAAATCGTTCAAAGCTATTAGAGAGTAAAGAATTTGAATTGCCAGAGACTGTTTTTATTCAAAATATCGATAATAAAGTTTTTCAATCCATTGTAGTGCGTTGTCTCACTCATATTGAAGGTATCCTCCTTTTAGAAGGGAATCTAATCGATACCTGGTTAGGAAGAGAGAGTTCTGAAGGTATAAAAGGCATTGCTGTAGTACAGGATGAAAAAAGCCATTTAGTGAATGTAAAAGTGGAAATAAATGTGGCTTATGGCATCTCTATTCCTGAAAAAGCAGATGAAGTACAGATTAAAATTGCTCAAGATATTAGTCGTTTAACAGGACTACACGTAGGTAGCGTACATGTCATATTTAGAAATCTTATTCCGGCAAAAAATGAACTAGAGAGCAAAGAAAAGGAGTAGGCTTTTTTAATTTTGAAAGATATAAAGTCACCCTTGCTCTAGACGTTCGATTCTCTTATCTAGGGGAGGGTGAGAAGCAAAAAGCCATAAAAAACTCTTTTTTGAAGAGTTGCTAATTTTCATTGCTTCAAAAGCGGGTTGAGTTGAAGAGGGCGCGCTAAGCTTTTGCATTTTTTGAAGGGCTTGTAAGGCAGCTATCATCTTTTTTTTACCTGCCAGATCTGCTCCTCCTTTATCAGCACGATATTCTCGATAACGTGAAAAACAGGCCACTACTAAGGATCCGAGTAACATGAAAATCATTTCAAAAAGCAAGACAAAAAGCATGTAGGTAAAAGAAGAAGCTGCTGGTTGATTGCGGTTGCGACCCATGCCGCTTAATACAAAAGCCAGTATCCTCGCTAAGAAGATAACAAAGGCATTGATCACCCCTTGGATTAAAGTCAGAGTGACCATGTCCCCATTCGCAATATGGGTGATTTCGTGAGCTAAAACTCCTTCTAGTTCTTGGCTGTTCATTTTATTTAGTAATCCTCGAGAGACAGCTATAAGAGAGCTTTTCTTAGTAGCTCCTGTGGCAAAAGCATTGACTTCTGCAGATTCATAAATCCCCACTTCAGGACTTGTGGGCAAGTTAGCTTCACGAGCGAGTTTTGTAACAGTAGTAAGAAGGTTTTTCAAGGTAATATCTTCTGTTTTGGCATCTATAATGTGTACACCCATCAACCATTTGGCCATCATTTTTGAAAGACCTAATGAAATAAAAGCTCCTCCCATTCCCCAAACAAGAGAAAAAATAAGCAGTTGTCGCATATTGAGACCATGAGATTGTAAAAAAGGATCGATATGAAAAAGCTTTAATACAAAGGAGAGCATGATGATCACGCAAAAATTGACGAGTAAAAAAAGAAAAACGCGTTTAATCATAGACAAAAAACCTGTGAAGTGAACCAGTTTATATCCTCTTATTAGATAGGCGGATCTAAAAAGTGTCAAGGGTAAAAAAAATAGCTTTTTGTTTGCATATAAAGTCCTGTTTATGAGATTTATTTTTACTAACGAGTCAATTAAGGAGTCTTATGCGCAAAGCGCTTACAAACATGCTAAAAAAAGCGCAGAGGAAAAAACCTGAAATTACTCATGACATTAAACAAGCTCTTTCGAAAAATAAGGCTTGTTATGTCTTAATCACATGCGGAGAACCCTCTATAGATGGAAAAATGGAAGTAGAAATGACTTATGAAGGGGATGCTTCTCTCGCAGCTTATCTCATTGAAAGTGCCCGAGGCTTTATTGATCAAGATGAGCCCTCGTAATGCATTCATTTCATGAGCAGCTCAAAGAATGGTATGACATACATTCTGCAAAAATTTTACAGGGTTACATGGAATTTTTGCGTTTTCCTAGTATTAGTACCGATATTCACTATAAAGAAGAAACCCGTAAGACCGCTCTTTGGCTTTTTGATTATTTAGTCAATATAGGGTTGGAGAGTGAAATCTGGGAAACAAAGGGCCACCCTGTCTTATTTGCCTCTCATCTAAAAGCGGGAAGAGATCGGCCTACTTTATTAATTTATCACCACTATGATGTGCAGCCAGTTGAGCCTTTAGAATTATGGAAGACAGATCCTTTTGAGCCTGTTATTAAAAATAATCAAATATTTGCAAGGGGCGCCTTGGATAATAAGGGACAATGTTTTTATTCACTCAATGCGATAGCTGCTTTTTTAGCCTTAGCAGAAAAAAATCATCTGAATATTAAAGTCTTGATTGAAGGGGAAGAAGAAACGGGGAGTGCGGGCACCTTTGGATTGTTGGTAGAAAAAGCTGCCACTTTGCAAGCCGATTATCTTTTAATTGTGGACGCAGGCATTCCCGCAGCAGGAGTACCTGCAATTACTTTAGGCTCTCGGGGTATCACTACACTGCATATTGAGCTGCAAAATGGTCATGTGGATCTTCATTCAGGAGAGCATGGAGGGATAGCCTTAAATCCCATTCGAGCATTAGTGACTTTATTATCTGGATTGTGGGATGAGAAAGGAAGAGTGGCAATTGCTGGTTTTTATGATGAAGTAGAGCCTCTTTCATTAGAAGAATTAAAGCTGTATGATCCTCATTTTGATCAAGAGGACTATCAAAAAAGCTTTGGGGTAAAGGCTTTTGCGCCTGAACCTGGTTATGGGGTGATAGAATCTAATTGGTTTCGTCCTACATTGGAAATAAATGGTATCCAAGGAGGCTATTCAGGTCCAGGTTTTAAAACGGTATTGCCTTCTAAAGCGATGGTAAATATCTCAGCTCGACTAGTCCCTAATCAAGATCCCGATATCATTTCTAAAAAAATAGAAGATTTTTTGCGATCGCGCTTGCCTGAAGGTCTCTTGTTAAATATAGAAATAGGTCATGGAGCCAAAGCTTATCGCTGCTCCTATCCTTCAGTTATTGCAAAAATTTGTGCAGAAGCTTATGAAGAGGTATTTAAGAAAGAGTGTCAACTGATGCTATGCGGAGGCTCTATACCGATTATAAGTGAATTAGCAAAAACAAGTGGTGCGGAGGCTCTTTTAATGGGGCTAGGTCTTGCTCAAGATGATATACACGCGCCCAATGAGCACTTTGGATTAGATAGGTTTGAACAAGGGTTTTTAGTGATGGGGGGCATACTCAATCGTCTCTCAATGAGTTAGAATGGATCAACAAGATGAATGTATATACGAAAAGTAGTTCAAAAAGTGGTGTTTGGACCATGCTTAGCCTAAGTGATTCTATATTGCATGAAGAGAGCAGCTCTGCGCATGAGGCTATTTTGCTAGATAAAGCAGGTAAAGTAGCAAAAAAATCAATTTTCGAACTGTTTTTATCTGGGTTAGGCCCCTTTTTTTTAGGAGCCACCTTTTTAGCTGCTTTATTACCTTTTTCTTCAAACCAGTATTTTGAATTGTCTTCCTCTTTTCTTTGTGGACTGTTTTTGACTCTTTTTTTAAATAAAAAAGGAGTTCAGTCCCTTCTTCCGATTTCAGAGTCTCCTCCTCAAGAAAGTCAATTAGTTATACCTGAAAAAAAAGAGAGTGAAACGCAGGTCTTAACGAGAGAGAAAAAAGGAGGTGAGCAATCTATTCAGTATGTACAGCTGCGCAAGCAGTTTGATGAGAAAAATCAGGTGCTCTCTCAAACTCGTAAGCAGTTATTTTATCTAGAAACCAAGTTATTAACCCTAGAAAAGACTCATGAAGAGGGTGCTCTTCAGGAAGTAGTCTATTTTCAAGAGATAACCAAATATTTAGCTCAAATTCAAAGATTGAATGAAGAGGTGGCTCTTTTAAGTGATATTATTACCACTTTACTGGCTCAGAAAAAAACAGGAGTGGGTAGACCTCGTAAAGTAAAAGTAAAAGTAGTTGAGGAAGATTTGCTAAGTTCTATTTAAGGTGAGTTAAAGTCAAAACTTCATGCCCTTCTTTTGTAATTAAAACGGTATGTTCCCATTGAGCGCTCGGTTTTCCATCAGCAGTTCTAGCTACCCATTGATTTTTTGAGTCAATAACGGCTTCTCGCACCCCTATATTGATCATAGGCTCGATAGTGAAAGTCATTCCCTCTACTAAAGGAATATGCATGCGATTTGCATGATGGAGTATTTGAGGGGGTTCATGAAAATCAGTCCCTATTCCATGAGCGACAAACTGATGGACAACAGAACAGTGAAAGAGAGCCGCATTAGCTTCAATAATATCACCAATTTCATAAAGAAGAAGGCCCGGTTTCAATATTTCTATAGACCTCATTAAACAGGTATAGGCTGCTTCTACAACACGTTTTTTTTCTTCACTTACCTCTCCTATCATGACCATAGCGCTACAATCTCCATAATAACCATTTAAAATGGAAGTGACGTCAATATTGAGTATATCTCCTTCTTTTAGAATGATATGACTATCGGGAATACCGTGACAGATCTCCTCATTTAATGAAGTGCAAATACTTTTTGGAAAAGGAGGAGAGCCATATCCCAAAGGAGCTGGAATAGCTTTCGCCTCCATATGCAGTTTATGAGCAAATTGATTGAGTTCTTCTGTAGAAACGCCCGCTACGGCTTGTTTACATGTTTTCGCTAAGATATCAGAGGCGAGCCGGCACGCTTGTCGAATACCCTCTATTTGTTGAGCTGATTTTAAAATAATTCCATATTGTTTCAGATAGCGATCTGCTAAGGAGTCATCTGATCCGTCAGCTCTTTTTGGATAATGACATTTTTTCCATTTTTTTTTACTTCCACACCAACAAGGATCATTACGCGTAATCATCTAATCCAATAGATTCGAGTTTTTTTTTGCGGCCTATAAATTGCATGTCATTCCTGTGAGATAAAACTTAAGGGGCATTTTACATCACAAGAATGACAAATGTCAATTGTATGAGATTTTAGGTGCAAAAATAACTTTTAATTCCCTCTAGACACATCTGAACAGCTATTAAGGTCAGGATTAACCCCATCAAACGCTCTAAAGCCGTTAAGGCGCTCCACCCTAGCCAACGCTGTATTAATGAAGAGGATAGAAGAATTATCGCGGATAAAATCCATGCTATGACAATGGCACTGACCACGAGTAGGGTAGAGACCTCGCGTTGAGCATAGAGCATGATAGAGGCTAAAACACCGGGACCTGCCACTAGAGGAATAGCTAGAGGTACAATAAAAGGCTCTTTGTGCTTAAGACTCTCAGCAGCTTCTTTGGGAGCCGGAAAAATCATTTTTAGTGCGATTAAAAAAAGAATAATTCCTCCTGCAGTCTTTACTGTGTATTGACGCACCTCCAAAGCTCCTAATAATACGTCTCCTAAAAAATAAAAAAAGATCATAATGATTAAAGCAATGATCATTTCTCTGAAAATCACAATCCGTTGTCTTTTGGGTTTGATTTCCTTTAACAAGGATAAAAAAATGGGGACATTTCCAATAGCATCCATTAAAATAAAAAGGGACAGGGTAAGTGAGTAGAGGGTCATTTTAGATTCTCCGTTTAAATTAATTTTCTCTTCTATCTCTTTTTAATGCAGTGCCTTTGCTTGTTTCTTTGTAGGGCGCAGTCTTAACTAACATGGTATTATGTTATTCTTTGATCTATGAATCTGTCAATCGATTTTAAGGACAGGGTTGAGGCAATTTTTTACCAGTATCTGTATCGATTTTAAAGCTTTAAATGAATTATTAAAAATAATACTTTCCAAAATAACACTAATTAGTTATATTGAGATTAGGAGATGACGTTAATATGTCATTTACTTAAAGAGGTTGTCTTACTTAATTATTCCCAAGTGTTCTTAATGAACACAGGATAAGTAAGAGCTCAGGGTACTATACTCCTTTAAAAGAGGAAAGGTAAAGCATCTGGTTCATTACCAAGCTTTGCTTAAAAACTAGCTTGAGATGATGAGATAACTTCTTTTCCTTCCCATATATGAAAGATCGATAGATCTTCCAAATGGGAAGGTTCTTTTTTTTACCTTTATGGTAAGAATAATGTTGCTGAAAGTGAAGCTTAAATAAAATCATACCTTCAATTTAAGGAGAGTTTATGAAAGAGAAAGAACGAGAAGACTACCCAAAAAGAGATACCCCTGAGAGAGAACGAGAGCCGCAAAGAAATCCCTCTCAACCTGATCGTAAACAGAATCCAGGACAGCCTGGAAGAAAAATGCAATAAATCTAATCTTTTCGAGCAAACTTTTCTAGTTTGCTCGACTCATAGATCTCTTTCAAAACCTAATATAAATCCTTATTTGCTGCTAACCATTGAATAATTTGGTCGGAATCATAGAGAGGCTCTCCATCAATCATGAGACAGGGTATTTGTAATTTACCTCCTTGATTTTTTAATTCTTCCTTTATTTCTGGACTAGCATATATATTTTTCATGGGTACGGTTTTATTAATTGCTTTTAAATAATTGAGCACCTTTATAGAAAAGGGGCAACTGGGTGAATAATATAGCATTAATAAAGGCTCCTCTTGGTTGTAAATTTCTGTATAAGCGTTAATAGGTGTAGTCGGAGCACTATTTCCGATTAGAGTGACGGAAACTAGGCTTAAAAAAAATAATGATTTCATATTGTTTTTCCTTTTTTTTATTCTATCCCAAAAAATTTTTTTTTGTTACACTGTTTACTTCAAAGGAGGTTTTTTTGAAAAAATTAGGCTTACTTTTAACGTTGCTATTTTGCGCAATGATTCAATCTCAGGAAAAAGAGGAGGGATTAAAAATGTCATTCCAAGAACCCAAACAGGCAATGATTTTTGAAAAAGATAAAAAATATGAAGCGGTGATTCATACGAATAAGGGAGATATTATATGCGAATTAGCATCAGACAAGGCTCCTTTATCCGTCACTAATTTTATCCAATTAGCGAAGGAAGGTTTTTATAATGGTTTGACCTTTCATAGAGTGGTTCCTCATTTTGTGATTCAAGGAGGAGACCCTACAGGTAGTGGTACAGGGGGACCTGGTTATACTATACCTGCTGAGATAGGTTTAAAGCATGAATTAGGAGCTCTTGCGTGGGCTCGTCTTCCTGATCAAGTCAATCCTCAAAAACGCTCTAGTGGCTCTCAATTTTATATTACCATAGAAAAGGTGGCTTACTTAGATGGTGAATACTCTGTATTTGGTAAAACAATCAGCGGTATGGATGTAGTTAAAAAAATAAAAGAGAAAGATCGCATTGAAAGTATTGATATTGTTATAAAATAAGATGTTTTTGTTTAGAAAGTTAAAAATTTTTCATTAAAATTCTATTTTTTTTGTAATGAAACTGTTGTAAAAAATTTTTTTTTGCAACAAAAAAAATGCCTCCAGAATATATTTTGAGATAGTTTTTTTGTTTTATTGTAATTTTAATATTAAGATTTTTATTAATTAATAAATATAAATTGATTATAATGATAATTGTAGAGGGTGAATAAAATTAAACTGTCCCCTACTCAACAAGGAGAATTAATATGGCTGCAAAAAGAAAAACTTCTAGAAAAACAGCTAGAAAGTCATCAGCTAAAAAAACAGCTAGAAAGACTTCTAGAAAAACAGCTAGAAAGTCACCAGCTAGAAAAACAGCTAGAAAGTCTACAGCTAAAAAAGCTAAAAGAAGTAGTGCTCGTAGAACAACCTCTAAAAAAGCTGCTCGTCTATAGACGAACCCTATCGCAGCGCGTACTTAAAGTTATCGAGCAGGTCAGGGCTTGCTCGATTTAAATTTTCCTTCTATCACAATTTCTTGAAGAGGTCGTCTTTCACTAGGAATTTCTTTCTCCTGTAGTTCAGGAGGCAACTCTTCTTTAGAGGCGCGTTTTCCAATGGCTGCCATCGCCTCCACTTGATATTCTTCGGGGATCTCTAAGACTTCCCTGGCTTTATCATAATCAAACCCCTGCATACCATGCACCACATACCCTCTAGAATTCCCTTCTAAAGCTAAATTTTCCCAAGCAGCTCCTGCATCATAACTATGAGTAGGGGCTATTTTATTATTGTGTTCAAAAAATTTACGAGAGATAACCACCACTAATACAGCTGCATTTTTGGTCCAATTTTGGTTAAAGGGTATCATTAGGTTAAAAAATAGATTCCAGTTTTCACTTTTTCTTTTAGCATAAAGAAACTTCCATAATTGACTATTATAAGAAGAAGGAGCCCATCTGGCTGCTTCAAATAGTGGCATTAATTCTTCATCGGTGAGTTCCTCTCCTGTCATAGAGCGGGGAGACCATCTATTTTGAATAAGAGAATGGATAGTATATCCGGTGACTCGACTGCTAGTTGTTTCGTACATATTTTCTGTCATAACTGCCTTTTGTTCAAAAATAGACCTTTCGCGTATAATGCATGAAAAACTATTTTTTACACAAAAAAATGATAATTAATTTTAAAAAAATATTCTGAATGGTATAAGATTAAATTATTATATAGAGGAGAAAAGTGTGAAAATAGCGATTATAGGTTGTGGAATTATGGGTGCTGCTTTTGCTAGGCACTTTGCAAAAGAACACTCCCTCCTGCTTTGTGATAAAAATCACAAAAAAGCCACCCTTTTAGCTCAAGAACTAGAGGGAGAGGCTTGCGAGCGATGTCATGAGGCGATTCAAACAGCTGAGGTGGTCTTATTAGCGGTCAAACCTCAAGATTTAGCGGAAGTGGCCAAGCATACCGCCTCTTCATTTTCAAAAAAAAAGCTGCTTATAAGTGTTTTGGGGGGAGCCTCATTATCACTACTTAAGAAATATTATCCAGAATCTGCTATTTTGAGAATCATGCCTAACGTGGCCCTCTCTTATGGTCAAGCAGTCATTGGGCTGGTAGATGATCATCTTTCACAAGAAATGAAGAATAAGGGAGAGTCATTGTTGAAGGGGTTGGGATTGCTAGCTTGGCTACCAGAATATAAAATTGAGGCTCTTAGTGCCTTAGCAGCCTCTGGTCCCGCTTTTTTATTTGTCATCATTGAATCTATGATTGAAGGCGGGATTGCTATGGGATTTACCTCCATTGAATCGAAAGAATTCGTCTTAAAAACAATAGAGGGAGCAGTGACTTTGTTAAAAGAGACAGGCAAGCATCCCGCTGAGCTTAAATGGGAGGTAGCTTCCCCAGGTGGCACCACTATTGCAGGGTTAAAAGAAATGGAATCAATGGGGGTGCGCGCCGGTATTATAAATACTTTATTAGCTTGTTATCAACGCAATCTGCAAATGCGAGAAGAAATTATAAAATAAAAGGAGCCTATGTTAGAAAAAAGAGATTTCATTCATGAAGCCTGGCACTTAGTGGATCGCATAGGTGCAGAAAAGCTCCTTGAGAATAAGGCATTAGGAAGCTTTATTTTTAGAAAAGATCTATATGCAGAAATGTTAGAAAATCAATTAAAATTGAATTTGGATGAAAAAATCAGCTGTTTGACCTTAAGCTATTTAGCAGAAGTAGATAAGGTAGAGGACCGCACTCTTGTACATAAAAATAATCGCTGGTATTTTTATGATGATAATACGCATGTGAGTGGCCCCTCTTTTGAGAGTATACCAGCTGTTATAAAGAGTATGGGTTCAAAGCTGACCTTTCCTATTGTAAAAAAATAATTCTACTTAAGGTCTATTAAGTGGTTGGTATTATTCCAAGAGAAAAGGATGCGGTTTTTTCCTGCATAGCCTAGTGAAGAGATGGAGGCAGGATATAGAGCGACTAGATTACCAAAGCTGGGTTGGATATTAAGCCAACAAGAAGTGATTAAGCGAGAAAAGTGCCCTGAAGAAAGAAGGAGGATCTCTCCAGTTAAAGCATCCAATTTTTCAATCACTCGCTCAGCGCGCTTTGTGGCTTGGCGGACCGATTCTCCACCTGGGGCTCCTTGGGTGAAAATATTCCATTCAGGATTTTGTTTATGAATTTGTTTAGAGGAGAGTCCCTCATACTCTCCATAATCCCATTCTACTAAATCTAGTTCGATAATGGCTTTTTTTAATATCCCAGCTAATTGGGCTGTTTTTTGTGCACGTTGAAGAGGGCTGACAAAAATATGTGTAAAATCTCTATTTTGTAAGACTTTTTTTAGTTTTTTAGCCTGAGCTTCTCCTATTGTATTTAGCGGAATGTCTGTTAGACCTGTATGTTTATCTTCCATGGACCAATCTGTTTCAGCATGTCGAATAAGAGTGATATTTGGCATAGATGAAGATTCTCTTTTCTTTTTTTTATATAAAAAACAGAATAAAGTAAAGAGGGTGTAAACTATGGTTGATTTTTATATGATTCCAAAAGGGGAATCCTCTTGTCGTAAATGCTCTATTAAAGAATTTGAATTGTTGATGCAAATAGATTATCAACCCACGCTTTGTTTTGAGAGTGAAAAAGTTCATCAAAATATTTTAAAAATGTGCAGTATGCCCAAGTTAGAAAGTATTCTTTCTATGAGGCAAAAATGGCTTGGCTTTTTTTATAAAAAAGAAATTATGTCAGGTGAGGTGGACTCTAGGCTTATTTTAAGCTGGATTAATCCTTCAATAGGATATGGTGTTTTCGCGCGAAAAAACATAGAGGCTCAACAGTTTATAGGCTGTTATACAGGACAAATACGGCGGTATCATTTTTTTAAAAAAAATACTAATAACTATTGTTTTGACTATTCGGCAGGTAGTTTTAAGACCTCTTTTCTAATTGATGCTGAAAAACAGGGAGGCTGGGTACGTTTTATTAACCATGCAGATGAGCCTAATTTAGAAACCATCCCTGTTATTACTGGGGGGATACTGCATATGATTTTATGTACCACTACCCCTATTCCTCAAGGGGCTCAGTTGACTTATGACTATGGAGAAGATTATTGGGCAAAAAAGAATGACCCAAGTGCTATTAAATACTCACTCAATTCTAATCAGTTAATTTAAAATAAATTAAAGCAATTAAAAATAAAGTCGATTTGTGTTATTATTTGTATTTATATGATTAAGGACTATATATAAATTATGATTACTTATTTACATTCATCTCCTTTCTATTCTATTTCTAAATTAAGTGCTGATTTTTATGTAGAAAAATATTTACTAGGTGTATCAGTCATTCATCGAGTAACAGATATTTTTTTAAAAGCTACTACTATCCTACATTCATTTATAAAGTCTTTTGTACAAACCATTGACGGTTATCAACAGTTTTTACATATAAGGATTATACTAAGTCCTATTGTAGGAAGTGTTCTTATTATTACAGATACTGCTCTGGAAATCCTTTCCGTAAAACGGTTGGTTAGTTTTAAAACAGAATTAAATAAAAACAAATCAATCCTTGAAAAAATTCAATTTTTACAAAATAAATACTTTACTTTAAATGGTGAAGAACAAAAAACCATTGAAATTAAAAAAAATGATTTATCTAAACAGTTAAGATCCTGGCTTGTCTTAGAAATGGAAAAAAAGATTCCGTCTATTTTAGATAAATTACAGAGTATTAGCTCTTCCGCCCGCGATCAAGGGTTAAAGGAAGCTCAACAAATACTCTCTAAAATTGAAATGCAGATTAAAAAAAAATTATTAGTGCATAAGATAGCCTTTGTAGCCTTAGGGCTGGGCAGTATTTCTGTGATCCTTACCTTCCTTCACGTTGTTTTAGCAGCAATCCTCGTCATAGTATGTCTACATATTTTGCTAATAGGGGTGAGGTATTTAGCGTCAGCTGGTATGTTAAATCATAATGGCTGGGACTTTCGTTTAGAAGAATGCATACCAGACTGCATACGACCATTAATATACTCATGATTTAAACTTCTCTTTTTATTTGTAATATGATATTCCTTATATTCTTATACAAGCAGGAAGAGCATGTCAAAGCAAAAGAAAACACCATGGCCTGTCTTTATAGCCATCATTTTAGCGATTTTTATTGGAAGCTGGGCAGGTCTTAATAAGACCTTTTTTGGTATTACCTATTACTCTGCTTTTGATCTAGTAGGCACCTTATTTATTCGCGCCTTAACTTTAATTGTGGTGCCCTTGGTGGCCTCTTCTCTAATTACTGGTGTGGCACGTATTGCAGGAGAGGATTCATTTAAAAGATTGGGAATAAAGACATTTGGTTTTTATATTTCCACTACCCTTTTGGCTATTTTAATTGGCTTGTGCTTTGTAAATATTATTGGCCCTGGCTTTCATTACAATGGGTCACCTACCGCGGCTGTAGCGATCGACCAGAGTCTTGCAGGAAAAGGGGGCAATCTAGTAAATATTGTCTATGAAATGATCCCTTCTAATATCATAGAAGTCTTTAATGGAAAAATGCTAGGTCTTATTTTTTTCAGTCTGCTCTTTGGATATGCTATGTCTAAAATTGAAGCGCATCCCGCATCGATTTTGATGGGGTTTTGGCAAGGGATTTTTCAAACTATGTTGAAATTTACCCATATCATCATAGGGTTTTTACCGATTGGCGTATTTTGTCTAGTGGCTAAAGCATTTGCCACTACAGGTATGGACTCTTTAAAGTCGGTCTCTCTTTTTTTTGTAACGGTGGTCTCCGGCTTTTTTCTATTTAGTTTTGTTTGCTTACCTTTTTTACTTAAATGGGTGGGGGGAGTCAGTCCTATAGCGCATTTTAGAGCTATGGGTCCTGCGCTTATTACCGCCTTTTCTACCAGTTCCTCTTCAGCCACTCTACCTGTTACTTTAGAATGTGTCGAAAAAAGAGCTGGGGTATCTAACCGTTTAACCAGCCTAGTTATTCCTCTTGGAACTTCTATTAATCTCTCTGGTTCTGCCTTATATGAATGTGTAGCGGCTATGTTTATAGCTCAAGCTTACGGCATCGAAATTTCATTTACGGTACAATTTCTCATCGTGATTTTATCCCTATTAACCTCTATGGGAGTGGCGGGGATTCCCTCTGGAAGCCTAGTAGCTCTTATCATTATTTTAAAAACATTGGGACTGCCCATTGAAGGAATTGGACTTTTCTTAGCAGTAGATCGCGTACTGGATATGTTACGCACTACAGTCAATGTCTTAAGCGACACCGTATGTGCTGTATTAGTAGCTAGTTCTGAAGGGGAAAACCTGCTGATTCGCCCTAGAAAGGTACTCGAGAAGTGAAAGCCACTCTTTTTTTAGTAATGGGATGAATGAATACGAGGCGAGAAGCGTGCAGACAGAGCCTAGGAAATCCTTGTATAACAGCTCCATATTTAATATCGCCGAAAATAGGATGTTTAGCATCGTGACAATGTACTCGAATTTGATTTTTACGGCCTGTTTCTAAAGTAAAACGTACTAGAGTTAAGTGTTGAGTGTATTTGATCACTTCATAGTGAGTAATGGCCTCTTGACCTTGATTGGGATGAGAAAAAACGCGATAAGAAGGATCCTCTTTTAAAAAACTCTTCCAAAGCCCTTTTTTAGGTTCTAATCTACCTTCTACCAGTCCATGATACTCTCTTTCAATAGTGTGATAAAAAAACTGATCTTTTAAATTATCTCTCGCTTCATCCGAATAAGCAAAGATCATTACCCCTGAAGTTTCACGGTCAAGACGATGTACTGGATAGACCCTTCCAGGGTGTACATGATCTTTAAGTAATTGATGCACATGGGTACATTTATCAGAATCGGTAGCTACGCTGAGTAATCCTTCTTGCTTATCTACTACCACCAAATGAGTATCTTCAAAAAGAATTTTAAGATTACCTCTAATGACTTGGTTTTTTTTGCCTATCTCTACACTCTGCCCCTTTTGGAGGATGAGATCGCCTCTTCGGACTATTTTACCATCCACAAAGACACGCTCTAACTTTAACCAAGAACGTAAAGTAGTTTTTGAACTATCTGGACTTAAAAGGGACAAAATATCGAAAATATTTTTGTCACCTGGGGCTGACATTTGCATGTCGACTACTTTACCATATACCTTAAATTAGTAAGAGATTTAATTATTTTTTTGGTTTTCTGAAAATGATAAATCCGCCTAAACAAAGAAGGACTATACCACTAATTAGGTACCCCATGGTTCCAGATGTATATTTACCAGTCACTGTTTCTACAGTACTTTCAGTAGTAGTATTTATAGCATTAATTCCAAATGCTAGTAAAATAATACCAATAATAAAAAGAATAATTCCGATGAATTTATAATTCATGTAATCTCCTGATTGACAAGCTTTTTGTTAGCAATTGCTAATATAATAACGAGAATTAAGGTGACAAAAGAGAGAGCTCCCGCTGGGAAAAATTGCTGTGTAAGAATCCACCTGTAAGTAAAAAATCCATCCAAGAGAAAGCTAAGTAGCAAGGCTAAATAAAAAGGATAAATACTCTTCTTTTTTTGACTAGTATATAACATCCAAATAGCATTTCCCAAAAAAAGAATGGCACATCCACTGCCTGATATTAAAGAGGCTTTACTCTCTTTTAGAATATAGCCTATAATTCCTCCAGCAAAGAGGAGGAATGCATAAATTAGTAGGGCAACGGCAGATCGCTTCATTTTGATTCTCTCTTATTTAAACCTAGCTTAGACAAAATAATAATATGATAACAGAAATATTTACATCTTCTCAATTAGATAGGGCAGCAGAACTTTTAAAAAGGGGAGAACTGGTGGCTTTTCCTACTGAAACAGTCTATGGGTTAGGAGCTAATATTTTTGATGAAAAAGCCATTTCTAAAGTTTTTATTGCAAAAGGGAGACCGAGTGATAATCCTTTGATTGCGCATATTGCCGATTTTGATGATTTAACTAAGATTACTTGCAAACTCTCTTCAGAGGCCTACTCTTTAATAGAGGCTTTCTTTCCAGGACCTCTTACCCTTTTATTACCTAGCCATGCCCATGTTCCTCATTTAGCTAGAGCAGATCTTCCTTTTCTGGCTGTGCGTATGCCTCACTTAAAGCTAGCTAGAGATCTTATTCGACTAGCGGGCACTCCTTTAGTGGCTCCATCCGCTAATTTATCAGGACGACCTAGTGCGACTAGTGCTCAGCATGTGCTAGATGATTTAGGGGGTAAAATAGCAGGGGTGATCGATGGAGGGGCCTCTAGTTTGGGAATAGAATCCACAATAGTTCGCTTAGATCCCTACCCTCTTATTTTAAGACCGGGTTCTATTACAGCTGCACAGATTGAAGAGGTAGTTAAACGCCCTGTTCGCTTTTTGACTCATAAACCTATGGACAAACCACTTTGTCCAGGGATGAAATATCGCCATTATGCCCCCCAAGGTAGGGTTATTTTATCTTTTTCTGAAGAGCAATTACAGCAGCAATTGTCTCAATCAAGTGTAGAAAAAAGAGTTATCTTTTCAAGTCTATCGGCGCATGACCTTTATAAGGAGTTACGTCAGGCTGATGCTCAACATTGTGAAGAAATTTTTATTTGCTGCAATGCTTCAATGACCCAAGATTTAGCCTTAATGAATCGATTGTTTCGCGCTTCAGAAGTATAAATCTAGTATAAATTCTTTTATCCCTATATAGAGTTAAGGATATGAAGAAACAAAAATATAGTGATGCAGAGGTAGTCGCACAATTAGATAAAGGTGTGATGAGACGCCTTCTTGGGGTAAAAGATCTTTTTGCTATTGGCTATGGAGATCTAGGCTCCTCTATTTATTATGCCTTGGGCATAACTGCCTTGTATGCTTTGGGAGCCACTCCCATTGCTCTGGCTTTAGCAGGGGTAGTCTTTGTCTGCACGGCACTCACTTATGCTGAAATGACAGCTACTGTGCATGAGTCTGGTGGATCTGCCAGTTTTGCACGCCATGCTTTTAATGATCTTATCTCATTTGTGGCAGGATGGGGACTTTTACTCGATTACATTATCACCATTGCTATTTCAG
>Ga0157376_10000478_pt1 | contig 25791 bp, 17 predicted proteins | sample M45metaG_FD_121801 | JGI IMG/M metagenome (GOLD analysis project Ga0157376, IMG submission 121801) | Miscanthus rhizosphere microbial communities from Kellogg Biological Station, Michigan, USA - M4-5 metaG | ecosystem: Host-associated > Plants > Roots > Rhizosphere > Soil | place: USA: Michigan...
CTGCGTCGCCGTCTGCGCCACGACTCTCCTCACCATCCCCGGCCCCGCCGCCCCAATCAACAGAATTCCCAGAGCAACCGTTAGTCTCAAAAAAGTTTTTCCAAAACGGCCGAAGCGCCCATGCAGCCCAATATCAACACCAGCTTTGCTAGTTGAATGATTGCCGCAATTCATCTTTTTCTCCTATGTATGTTCCCCGGGATATGGTTCCCAATACAAAAGCCAATCTTCGGCCGGAATCTTATCTCGTCTCGTCCTCTTCCACGCAACGTTTTGCCAACTCGTAGCGTAGCCACTCCTGTTTACCTGAGTCCCGAAGGGGCTACCGTCGTTTGCTTCTGCGCCGGTGTGGCAACGGCACCTTTTTAGGTGGCCATCCTTCTTTTTCCTCGCCGTCGTAGCGGCAGGGCTTCAGCCCTGCTCTCCGGCAGCCGTAGCCACTCCCGGCTGCGAGCGTTTCAACCCCAATGACAAAACACTCCTTGGCTCCGCACACAATCCGTAACTCCTTTTGAATCCAGAGGCTCAACATAACCCCTTTAGAATCAATACTGACCAAAAAGGGGGAAAAGGGTTTAGCCGAGCTTTTCAGTATCAGTTCGTCTCGCAGGCGAACAACTGTTGTCGTTAAGACAAAAATCTTCGGTTAAGCTGAACTAGCCCAGGTGCCAATTCATGACCTCAACTTTGCCCGTGGTCCTGCTGCTTTGCTTTAACGCCTACGTCTTGCTCGGAGCCTTTCTTGACAAACGCTATTCGCACCAACGTTTCCTGGCTCCCGCTCTGCTTTTTTTCTGCTCCGGAATGCCTGCCCTTATCTATCAAATCGTGTGGCAGCGAGCGCTGTTTGCCATCTACGGTGTCAACTCCGAATCCGTTACCGTTGTCGTCACTGCGTTCATGATCGGCCTGGGCCTCGGCAGCCTCATAGGCGGCTGGCTCTCGACCAAATTCCCAGATCGCGGCCTCTGGATTTTCGCCGCCGCGGAATTTGGCGTCGCCCTGTTTGGCCTGGCTTCACTCCGTCTTTTCCATTGGGTGGCTGCGCACACTGCGGGCGCGCCCCTTCCGGCTGTGGTCATTTTGAGTTTGGCTCTCCTGATTTTTCCCACGGTGTGTATGGGTGCCACCCTGCCGCTTTTGGCCGATCATCTGGTTCGAAAATCGCGCACGGTCGGCTTTGCCGTCGGCGTTCTCTATTTCGCGAATACTTTTGGTTCCGCATTCGCATGTTTTTTGTGCGCCAGGTTTCTGCTGCGAGATTTTGGCCAATCCGGTTCGGTCAGAATCGCCGCTGGCATGAACCTGCTCGTGGCTGTCGCTGCTTTGCTCACTGGACGGCAGGCCTCGCCGTCAACCTCGGCAGGCTCGGTCCCCGACACATCACTTAAAACCAAATCAGCGCATTTTCTGCCGCTTGGCTGGGCCATGTTGGTGGCGGCGAGTGTTGGATTTATCTCATTGGGTTTCGAAATCACTTGGTTTCGCGTGTTTGTTCTCGCCTCTTCCGATCGCGCTCCCGCTTTTGCGCTTCTGCTCGCCACCTTCCTGGCGGGAATCGCCGCCGGTGCATTCATCTCCGGTAAACTCACCGAAAACATCGCTCCGGCGAAAATGCTCCAAATCATCGCCAATCTGATCTTTCTCGCCGCTGCTATGTCCTGCTACTTGACGCCCTTGGTCGCTTGGCTGAGTCTTAAGAGCATCCCTTTCCTCTCGGCTGCGCCAGCTTTCTTTCTCGTCGCCGCGCTCCTGGGAGCTGTCTTCACTCTCGTCTGCGCTGTGGCCATTCCCGCCGGCTCGGCTGCTGGTCGCGGTGTCAGTCTCATCTACATTGCTAATATCGCCGGCTGCGCTTCCGGCTCATTACTGGTCGGCTTTATTTTGATGAATCATTTCGGCTTGCTCCAGGTCACCACGCAACTTGCCCTATGCGCTTTCATCGTCGGAATCGCTATCCTGTTTTTTAATCGCAGCAGTTTTGCTTCTTCTAGACTGGCCCTTCTCTTCGTCCCTCTAGCCACCGTCTTCGCTATTGCTCTTGCCTCCACACTTCATCCGGCTGTAATGGAACGGCTTGTCTTCGGGCCAGGCTCCGCCGATCTGCCCGCGTTCCGCCGCGTTGTTGAAAATCGCAATGGGGTCATCACCGTCACTGAGACCGATGAAGTTTTTGGCAGTGGCGTCTACGACGGCTATTTCAATGTCGATCCGCTCACCGACAAGAATCTGATCGTTCGCGCCTACGCGCTCACCGCCTTTCACCCGGCGCCCAAAAGAATTCTGATGATCGGGCTGTCCTCCGGCTCCTGGGGCCAGGTTCTGGCGAACAATCCCGTGGTGGACTCGCTCGAAGTCGTCGAAATCAATCCCGGCTATCTCCAACTCATTTCCGAATATCCCATCGTTCACTCGCTCCTCACCAACCCCAAAGTGCTGATCCACGTGGACGACGGCAGGCGCTGGCTGCTATCCCACCCCGATAATCGTTACGACGTCATCGTTCAGAACACCACTTTTTATTGGCGTGACCACACCTCTGAGTTGCTCTCGGCCGACTATCTCCGGCTGATTGGCCGCCACCTCAGCTCGGGAGGCCTCTACTATTACAACTCCACCGGCTCCGACGACGTTCTCGCCACCGGCCTGTCCGTTTTTCCTTACGGTCTGCGCGTCGTAAATTTTCTGGCGGTCAGTAATTCTCCGCTGTCCATCGACAAGGATCGCTTGCGCGAAGTATTGCTCAACTATTCCATCGACGGCCATCGCCTGTTTGATCCCGGCAACTCTGAAAGGTCCGCGCTTCTTGAAAAATATCTGCAATTTGCAGACACCGTCCATCAGCCGCAAGTCCCCTTCGGCATTGAGTCCGGCGACTCCATGCGCGCTCGCATCAAAAATCCGCTGATCATCAGCGACGACAATATGGGGTGGGAGTGGCGCGAACTCCCATAAACAGGGAAAGCGTTTCAACTCGCCCGACTAAGAAACCACCCCTGACTCGCCATCGCTCTAGATTTTCGTCTTATCGTTTCTCCGGCTGCGCCAAGGTAATCTGCTCCGCTACGCATTGCCAGCTCCCCTCGCGCAGAATCCACGTATCAATAAATCGTTCATACCGATGATTGGTCACGCCGTCGCTGCCCTTGGTTGCGATGTCGTCCAAGCCGGCAGTGCAAGCTGCCAAAATCGCTATCCTGCCGCGATGGTTCGCAGATATTTGTCGCTCATTTGCGCGGGTTTCCTTTCATCGGTGATTCCGGGGGAGCGGCCAGGTCCAGGCCAGTTCCAAGGACGTCTAACGATATTCGCATTGCACCGGCGGAGGAGGCGGTTTCGCGGCTGCTGCCGCGCAAGATTCAAATCGCGAGAATTCGATTTGTTCTACGGTTCCGGGGCAGCCGGTGCCGGCGCGCTGGTGGATGTCCCGCTACCGCGTCCGGCAAAAAGTGGTTTCGATTCGCGAAGGTGGTCGCTCATTCGCCGCGGCGTCACCACGATTAGCAACTCATTATCATCGGCAGTCTTGGTGCGTAGCCCGAATGCGTACCCGATCACCGGCAAATTCGCCAGACCCGGAATTCCGTTCAGCGATTTTGTCTCTTCATGGTCCAGCAACCCGGTAATCATTGAAGGTTCGCCTTCGCGCAGCCGCACCGTTTGCGAGACAGTTCGATTCGTAATGATTGGAATGCCGTTCACGCTGCTTCCGGACAGCGCCCGTATCTCAAACTCCAGCTGCAGCGTCACTTCATTGTCGTCGTGCACCGACGGCGTCGCTTTCACCTTCACGCCCAGGTCGATGTATTCCGACGCCGGATAGGGAACCTGTTGGCTTCCTGAGCCCGTTGCAAAAGTCGATGGGTCCAGCAACACCGTCATAAAATTGTTTGATCCAGAACTAGCCGTCAAAATAGCGTCCGGCAGTCCGCTCGTCGTGGTAATCGCAGAGATCACCGCCAGTGGACCGGGTGGCACCGACAATTCAATTCTTTGCGAAAATGATCCGGATCCGAGATTGGCATAGACACCCAGTGTGCTCGATCCATTGTTGGTGACCGCAATGTCTCCGAGTCCGTCGTTCGTAAAATCCGCAATCGACACGCCTGCCGGGACACTCGCGGTTTGCAAAGGCGATCCAACCGCCGGAGTGAAGAAACTCGCTCCGTCATTGATCAATACCGTCACCGCGTTCGCGGACTGATTCACAATCGCCAAATCCGAAAATCCGTCCGCATTCAAATCGCCAACCGCGAACGCCACCGGATTCACGTCCGTCGCCACCGGTGATCCCCGCAATTCGGTAAACGTTCCGTCAAAGGTGTTGTCAAAACTGGCTTGGAACAGCCCGATATTCTGCGTAGCCGCATTCAACACCGCGATTTCCGGTTTTCCGGAATTATCAAAAACTCCGGATAACATTTTGATCGGGCCTTTTTCTGTGGACGGCAAGACAAATGGCGATCTCGGAAACGGTGTGAATCCGCCCAATGCGTCGCCCTGAAATACCGAAATCGTGTTGTCGCCTTCATTCACTACCGCGAAGTCCAGATTTCCGTCGCCGTTGAAGTCCGCAATCACCACTCCGCTGGGTTGCGCGCCCACTGTGAGCGGCGAGCCCGGCGCCTCCGCAAATGTTCCATCCAGATTTTCGCTTCCCAGCAGCACGCTCACCGTATTCGATCCGCTGTTCGCAATCACCAGGTCCGCCGGCTGCACCAGGTGCGTCGCATCGGTCGCGCGAAAAATAGCCGAAGCAATCGCTGACGGTTTCACTTCGCTGGTTCCCAGTTGAATCGGCGAACCGGGGGCAGCAATAAAAGTTCCGTTGTCGTTGTTCAGAAATACGGAAATCGAATTGTCGCTCTGATTTGCTACCGCCACATCCAGCTTCGCGTCATTATTAAAATCTTTTGCCACCAAGGCCACGGGAAGCTGGCCCACCGTAAAGTCCGTGCGCGCGAAGGTTGTTGGTGTCACCGCGCCGGCGACTGTTGTTCCCCCCAGGCTGGTCGAAAGTAGCGACAGCGTCACCGGAAACCTTTGCCCCACAAAAAACGTCGCTGGTTTTCCATCCTGCGCACGCAGCAAGATTTCCCGCCCGCTGCGGACTAGCGACAACGCTTCTGAAAATGTTGCCGACACGCTGGGCATCGTCAGCAAATACGTGCTCTTACCTCCCCCGACTGGCAAGACCTCCGTCGGACTAGCGCTAATTCCTTGCGCCGTAAAAATTTGTCCCAGTATCGTCAGCAAGTTGGTGATGTTCGTGGCTTTTTGCAATTGCGCAATCGCGCTGGCATTCAGCGGTATCGCCTGCACGCTGGATGGCGGAGTGACACCCAGTTTTCGCGCCGCATTTCGGTCCACTTCCAGCAGGTCGATATCCAGCATCACGTCGCGTCGCGATTGTTCCAGTTCTTTGATTAACTGGCCGGCCAGCGCCACTTTGTCCGCGGTCTCGCGCAGGGTCAGGCTGTGGCTGGTGGTGTTCGTGGTGATGCGCGTGGAGTTGGTAATCTCCCGCAGCACCCGCGTCATTTCCGTAATCTCTTCCGGCCCCACCGACTCATCCAGCCGGAATGTCTGTTCAATCTCTTCGGAATACTCTTTGCGTTTGGCAATGGTATCGGCCGCAACAAAAATCAGCGTCGGATTCACCACGCGGTAAAAACTTTGCGACGATGCTCCCAACAACTGCATGGCCATGTCGAAGTCCACGCCGTCGATTCGTAGCTTCACGTTTCGCGCAGTCAGATCCGGATCGAATGCCACTTTGATTCCGTACATTCCCGCTACTTGCTCATAAGCGCTCTTCGAATCTCCGCGCACGTTGATATTCTTTTTTCCGGCCTCCGCCCGCAGCTTCGGCGATCCTTGCAGCGCGTAATCTTCTTTATCCCCAGCCGGCAGATATTCCTTGGGCATCTGTTTCATCTGCGCCAGCCGCTCCGCCACGATCGCATTGCCCGGATCGATCTTCAGTGCTTCGTACATCAGAGCTGTCGCCGAGATCACATGCCCGTCCAGCGCATAAGCTTCCGCCCGGTCCACCAGTTCCTGCACCACGTGCGCCCGCGCTGAAGCGGCCCTCCGGGCAATTCCCAGGTCGCCCGGTGCTGCCTTCACCGCTGCCTCGTAGTCCGCGACCCCTTCTTGCATTTTTCCCGCGGCCATCGCTCGGTCGCCGGCATCGGCCAGCTTTTGCGCTTCCTTTAAATCGTCTCTCGGCCCGGCGTTGTGGGCTTTTTTGGCAGACTGGCCCCACACCAATCCCCCCGCAACCACGCACGCCAATGCTACCAATACCAGTGTTCGAGCGATTTGCCTGGGTGCCGGCATCCCATTCAAGCTGTCTGCAGATTTCATAAGACTCGTGTATTCTATCCCGAAGAAATAGGACTAGTTTAGTCCGATTGACGGAAAGCGCCTCAAGCGGTAAACTTGGAATTGTAGTTGCAACTCATTTACAACTAGCATGCGCTGCTAGACCTTGTAATTGCAATTTTTCGATTGGGATCTCCCGTGCTCTCTGCTTTCCTTATCGCTCTTCGTGAAGGCGTCGAAGCCGCCCTAGTCGTTGGCATTATCCTCGTTTATCTCTCGCGAACCGGCCGCACACACCTTTCGCGTTTCGTGTGGTATGGCGTCGCCGCGGCCGCCGCGCTGAGCCTGGCGGTGGCTATCGCACTGGAACGTTGGCAAATCAATGAAGACGGCTTCGAAGGCCTGCTATTGCTGCTGGCTGCGGGCTTCGTGATTTCGATGATCATTTGGATGAACCGCGTTGCGCGGCATCTGCGAAAAGATATCGAGCAAAAAATTGAAGCGTACGCGGAGAAAGCCGGTTCCGCTGCCGGTTGGGGAATTCTTCTCTTCGTATTTTTGATGGTGGTCCGTGAAGGCGCGGAACTGGCGCTGATTTTGCGCGCGGTGGAGCTTTCCAGTGAAGGCATTCAGACTTGGATCGGCACCATCATTGGCCTGGCTGCCGCTGTTGCCGTTGGCTTGTTCTTCTTTAAAGGCACGCTGAAAATTCCGCTGCATCGTTTTTTTGCCGCTACCACTGTGATCTTGTGGCTGGTGGCCGCGCAGTTGGCGCTTACCGGTTTGCACGAACTCAGCGAAGCGCGCTGGCTGCCCTCCAGCAAAACCGAAATGGCCATGATCGGCCCGATCGTGCGCAATGAAATTTTCTTTTTCGTATTTGTCTTTGGCGGGGCAATTCTATTGATTTTGCGTGAATGGCTTACCGCTTCGCACGCCAGAGTTGCTGCCGCAGCCACTGCCAGCGAAGCCGAGAAACGATTGCTGGCTTCGCAGCAGCGCCGCCAACGCAACTGGATGATTGCCGCAGCGTCCGCATGTCTCGCGGTGATTCTGGTGCTTACCGCTGACTTTATTTATGTGCGGGCAAATACCGCGCCGCCGTCAGCGCGCGCCATTGCTGCCTACGGAGCGGGGAACAGCGAACTGAGGGTACCGCTCAGCGAATTACAGGATGGCATCCTGCACCTTTTCACCGTGAAGTCCAATGACCAATCGTTCCGTTTTCTGATTATCAGGAAGCCGCAGGGCTGGGGTGTGGCTCTCGACGCCTGCCGCATCTGTGGAGCTGAAGGCTACCGGCAGGACGGCCAGAATGTGGTGTGTCGCCACTGCGGCTCGGCCATTTATGTGCCGACGATTGGCGAATCCGGCGGCTGCAACCCCATCGGCGTTCCATTCCACACCGACGGCGCCGACTTGGTGGTCAATGTTTCCGCGATCACGCAATCGTGGTCCGAGGTGCCGAAGTGAGGGCGCGCGTCGATCGCGATTCCGCCGGAAAAAGTGACGCTACGCTTTGCGTAGGCGCGCAGCCAGGATCGGCTGTGCCAGTGAAGAACCCTGGTTCATCGTTTTTGACTCTGTTTTTTAACTGCTTTCTGCTCGCTGCTCTCTGATCTCTATGTTCTTTCGCCTCATCGCCGACAGCTTCACCCGCCGCCCGCGCCGCAAGCTGCTGACCGCCGCAGCGCTCTCGCTCGGTATGGCTGTAGCCACTGCAGCGCTCAGCGTTTCGCTGGATGTCGGCGACCGCCTCTCCGAAGAGTTCAGATCGCTCGGCGCAAATCTGGTGGTCACTCCCGAGGCTGATTCACTGCCACTTGAAATCGGCGGCGTCGATTTCCGCCCCGCAAACTCCGGCACGTATCTCCCCGAATCGGATCTCCCCAAAATCAAATCGGTCTTCTGGCATAACAACATCACGGCTTTTGCGCCAATCCTGGAAGTTGCGGTGCAAGCCTGGTCGCCCGCGTCTGCAAACATGTCGTCGCCTGCTGTCGTCGACAACGCGAATTTGATCGGCACCTGGGCCGATCATGCAGTGCGGCTTTCGGATGGCGGAGAATTTGTCACCGGCATTCAGAAGACGAATCCATGGTGGAAGTTAGAAGGCAATTGGTTCGCTGAGAGCTCCGAAGAGTGCGTGGTCGGAGCGAATTTCGCAAAGAAGAATGCGACGAAGGTCGGGGACTCGGTCAACGTCGGCGCCGCCGACCATCCGAAACAACGGACAACACTGCGAGCCACTGGAATCCTTTTTTCTGGCGGTCCAGAAGACGACGCTATCGTCGTCCCGCTGAAGATCGCGCAAGAACTTGCCGGCAAGCCTGGCCAATACCGCAAGCTTTATGTCTCTGCTCTAACCAAACCCGAAGACGATTTCGCGCGGCGCGATCCAAAAACCATGAAGCCGGCCGAACTGGAGCGCTGGTCGTGCTCGCCGTACGTTTCGTCGATAGCCTATTCGATCAAGCAGGTGCTGCCCGACTCCGATGTACGGGTGATCCGCCGCGTCGCCGACGGCGAAGGGAAGATTCTGACTCGGGTACGCGCGCTGCTTTGGCTGGTGACACTGGCGTCCCTGCTGGCCGCGGCGCTGGCGGTGGGTGCATCGTCCGCGGCGTCGGTTATCGAACGCCGCACCGAAATCGGATTAATGAAAGCGCTTGGAGCTGGTTCCGGCACAGTCGGTTTTCTGCTGGCCGCTGAACAATTGCTTCTCGCATTTGTCGGCGGCTGCATCGGCTACGCGCTGGGATTGCTGCTGGCGCGTTTTCTCGGTACCAAGATTTTTGGCGTACCGCCGGCGCCTTCGTTGCTGGTCCTCGGCGTAATTCTGGTCCTCGCCGCCGGAGTCACTCTTCTTGGCAGTGCTCTTCCGCTGCGCCGCGCCGCGCGCTTTGACCCCGCGCCGATCCTTCGAGGCGAATGATGGTGAGACAGCGAGCAGCGATTGGCGAAAGGCGAGCCGCAAAATCGCTAGGGGTCATGTTTGCGATTTTTCCTTTGAGACCTGCTTGTACACCGAAGGGAAAAAGAGCCGGTCTAAAGTCCGGCCACTACAAAGGCGATCCCACCTCAGATTTTTGTAGCGGACGACCTTCAGGTCGGCGTTTTTTGCGTTCTCCAGAGCGTTCCCATGTCTGACCGGCGCTCCGTCAATCGCAGCATGTTCTGGCGTGTCATTCGCCGTTCCATGTTCGCCAATCACGGCCGCCTCCTCGTAATTTTACTGGCGCTCGGCGCCGGTGCCGCCATCACTGCCGCGCTTTTGAATCTTCAAGTGGACGCCAAGCGCCGCATCACCACCGAATTTCGGTCATTCGGTGCAAACGTTATGGTTGCACCTCGAAATGAAACCGATACCCGTACAGTTCGCTTGATCGACGAGGCTACGCTCGATGAAATCGCGGACAGACACGAGGGCGGGGAGATCACCAAGATTGGGTTTCTTTACGTGATGGTAACTGCGCAATCTTCATCTGCCTTGAAGGCTGGTAAATCCTCAAAAGTGGTACTGGCAGGCGTCACCGGCAAGAACGTCCAGCACGTCCTGCCGTCCAGCTACGTGGAAACTTCCGACATGAGAAACGAAAGTTCCACGGGGTGTCGGGTTGGCGTGAAAGCAGCGGCCGAGCTAAATGTGCATCCGCGCGACCAGTTGAGCCTGCACACTGCTGATACCTCCAATGGATGTTCCGTCTCGACCATCGACAGTTTCGGTGCTTCCGAAGACAATGAGATTTTTACGAGTCTGCTGACGGCACAGCATCTTGCCGATGCTAAAGGAAAACTGAGTCTCATTCAGCTTAGTGTTCCGGGGACGCCAAAACAAGTCGAGCGTTACGTCGATGCTCTCCATCAACAATATCCAGGCCTCGAAATTGGCCCCATCCGCCAATTCACCGAAGGCGAAGCACGACTCTACACGCGCATCTCCGGCATGCTCACCGCCACCGTCGCGGTCGTGTTGATTCTCACTGCCTTGTGCGTAATGGCGGCGATGACCAACGTCGCCATGGAGCGCAAAAACGATGTCGGCTTGATGAAAGCGATTGGCGGCTCGATGCGCCGCGTGCTCCGTCTGTTTCTCGCGGAAGCCGCGCTGCTCGGACTTGCCGGCGGATTGATCGGCGCCGCAGTCGGCATCGTCATCTCCATCGGGCTTGGCAAAGCGGTGTTTGGCGTGGCCGCGCAGCCGCGACTCATCGTGTATCCTATTTCCGTGGCCCTCACCATCATTGTTGCGATTCTTGCGGCCTATCCGCTGCGCCGGCTGGTGCATATCCGCCCAGCATCCGTTTTTCGAGGAGAGGAATGACCGCGCAGCCACAATCCGCACCGCAAGTCGTCATCGACGCACTGGTGAAACAGTACGGCACGCTGCGCGCGCTCGGCGGCGTCTCATTCAACATTGCCGCCGGCGAATGGGTCGCGTTGATGGGTCCATCCGGATCCGGCAAGACCACGCTGATCAATATTCTGGGCGGACTCGACACGCTGACCAACGGCCGCGTGGTGGTGGACGGCGTAGACCTCGCCAAGCTTGGCGAGAGTGCCATGGTCCGCTATCGCGCCGAAAAAATTGGCTTCGTGTTCCAGCAGTTCCACCTGGTGCCGTACTTGAACGCCGTGGAAAATGTAATGCTTGCGCAATATTTCCACTCGGTCACTGACGAATCGCAGGCCGCTGAAGCGCTCAAACACGTCGGCCTCGGCGAACGGCTCACACATTTGCCTTCGCAACTTTCCGGCGGTGAACAGCAGCGCGTGGCCATTGCCCGTGCGCTGATCAATCAGCCTAAATTGATTTTGGCTGACGAGCCCACCGGAAATCTCGACGAAGCCAACGAACAGATTGTCATCGATCTTTTTCGCGATTTGCACAAATCCGGCCATACCATTTTGATGGTCACCCACGATCCGGACATCGCGCGTCAGGCCGATCGCCGCATCGAACTCGCACACGGCCACCTTTCATTTGATACTGCGCAGCACGGCCCCAATCATCCAATGGCTTGCCCGCTGGCCAACACCGCCGACTGCTGCACGCCCACTCCGGCTGACGAAGAGATTCGCGTGGATCATCTGCTCGAACAAATCTGGATTTGCGGCGAAGAAGGGAAGCCCGCGCAAAGCGAATTGCTGCGGGTGGAAGGGCCCGCTGGGCAGCTGCCGATCGTCGGCGCGGAACCTGCTTCGCGCTTGCTGGCGCGCATGGCCGATTCGCGGCTGATCGAATTGAATGGCGACAAGAGTGGCGGTGGCTCCAACGGTGCCGCAAGCGGCGGCGCGCACACCGCAGCAACTTCCCTCAGCGGCGGCGAAGTGCACTTGACCGAAGCCGGATCGCGTCGCGCCCGCGATGTTGTGCGTCGCCACCGCCTCGCCGAGCGCTTGTTCACTGACACTTTCGCCATTGACGATTCCGAAGCGCACCAGCAAGCTTGCCGATTCGAGCACATCATTACCCCCGAACTCGATCAGCGCATCTGCTCGTTCCTCGGCCACCCCAGAACTTGCCCGCACGGTAACCCGATTCCGCCCGGCGTCTGCTGCGAAGCGAATTCAAAAAAATGAAGTCCGCCCACTGAAGTTCGTCTAATGCCAATTCCTTTAGACCAGCGCCGCAAGCCCGCCAGCGTGAAAATTCACGTCAGTACCGGAGCGGGTGTAGACATTGCCTGGGCCGACGGCCACGCCAGCCATTTCGATTTTGCGTATTTACGCGACAACTGCCCTTGCGCCACTTGCAATGACGAACGCATTAAGAAGGATTCGCTGGCGGAAACGTCTCCCACATTCGCGTCGTCGCCGGCTTTGCCGATGTTCAAGCCCAAAGCACGCGCGCAATCCGCAACTCCTGTCGGCCAATACGCGATTCAACTTTCATTTTCCGATGGCCACTCCACAGGCATCTACTCCTACGACCATCTGCGCGCGATCTGCCCGTGTGTAGAGTGCGTCGCGCAACGTAAATAATTGCCGCTTCTTTTGTTCTGACGGAGAAGGACAGTCTTTGAGATTTCGCCCTTACTCGACTTAGAATCGCTGCATGCCAATCATTCCCTGGAAAGCCGCTCAAGCGCCGGCCGCTGGGGCGCGTTACCTGGCGCTGATTTCCTACTTGCCGCTGGTTCACTACCGCGCATTACCGAAGTTCTTCCGCTTCACTCGCGAAACGCTGGCTCAATTGCGCAATACTCCCGGACTGATCGGCTTCTCGCTCGACGCTCACCCGTTCACCAAGGAATTCTGGACACTCTCCGTCTGGCGGGATCAGCAATCGCTAGCCGATTTTGTCGGCCAAGTTCCGCACAGCGAAATCATGAAAGCCCTCGCTCCCCACATGGGCAAATCGCAATTCGCGCAATGGAGTGTTGAAGCCCACGAACTGCCGCTAGACTGGAATTCCGCCAAAGCGCGCATTACCCGTTCTTAGCTTGCCATCCCGTGTGGGCTGTGAAATCCTCACACAAATTGCTTTTAGGAATTTGCTGCCCGAGGTGGCCCATGGCTTGCGACGCTCAGGAACTGAAACACGTACCGCTGTTCGCGCTGCTCGATGACGAAGAAGCCGCGGTGCTGGCTTCGCAGGTTGAACTGAAGAAATTCGTCCCGCACCAGCGTATCTACAAAATCGGCGATGCCGGCGGCACTGCCTACGTGATGTTTTCAGGGAAAGTTCGCGTAACTACCGTCGATGAAGATCACCAGGAAGTAGTGATTGACGAACCGAGCCACGGCGAATTTTTCGGCTTCGCCTCCATGCTGGAAAAAACGCCGCACCAGACCAACGCCACCGCCGTGGAAGAAACCGTCTGCATCGAAGTGGACCGGCATGATATCTCGGTACTACTCGAGCGCAAGCCCATGGCCGGCATGGATATGCTCACCGTTCTTGGCCGGCAGTTTCACGCTTCGCAACAACTGGTGCGGCTGCGCGCCATGCGCAATCCTAATGAAGTGATCGAAAAGGATGCCACCTTTGGCGAACGGATTGCCGACCTTGTCGCCGGCTTCGGCGGTTCGTGGACGTTTATCATCACATTTTTGGTCATGCTCGTCGGCTACTCGATGCTCAGCATGTTGATGGGAAGAAATTCCTGGGATCCCTATCCCTTCATTTTGCTGAATCTTTTTCTGTCCATGCTCGCAGCGCTTCAGGCGCCGGTGATCATGATGAGCCAGAATCGCCAGGACACCAAAGATCGCCTGCGAGGTGAACTCGATTACGACGTCAATCGCCGCGCCGAATCGGAAATTCAAGGCTTGGCGCGCAGGCTCAACGCGATGGACGACAAGATCGCCGACATTCACGATCATTTGCACCAGCGGCAGTTTTCCAGCGGTGCGCCTGCGTCCGACCATATATTATGATTTCGCGTCACATCGCAAGGTTTTTACCGCTTCACATTTCGCGCGCGCTACGATTTGTCAACCTGTCCCCTGGAAAGGTTTGCCGATGTCCGTTGAACGCCGCCGCTCCGTGCGAACGCCATTTAAAGCTAGCGCGGAAATTATTGATGAAGCCGAGAACACCCGCAGCACCTCGCAGGTCTGCGATCTGAGTCTGCACGGCTGTTTCGTGCAGTTATCCAATCCGTTTCCGGAAGGCACGCCAGTCACGATTGAGATTTATAAGGATGAAGATTTTGTTGAAACGCCCGCCACCGTGGTTTTCTTTCAGCCTAAGTGCGGCATGGGTTTGACGTTCACTGGCTTGGAGCCACAATTCGCGGCGATTCTGAAGAAGTGGATTACGCAGTCCAAAGTTACCGCGCGCCATATCTAACCGACGCCGCCGCGAAAAGCGGTCATCTTTAGCGATTTATTTCTACAGCCACCGGACTTTCCGGCTTATAGCCTGCCGCTCCCGGCAGTCCTCGCTGAGCGGATCGCGAACGGCTTCGCCGCCAATTGAGGATCGCGTGCGCCAACAAGACTTTTCACCAGCACCACAAAGTAGAGCAGAATCGCCAGCCCATAATGACTCCGCCGATCATTAAGGGCTGTCGCACGCTTCTCCGCGCCATCAATTTTCCCGCTCAGCCTACTCGCCCCGCTGGCTTGACCCGCCATTTTCGCAGCCTCAGATCGCGCCTTTCGGATAGAACTCTTCGGCAGCCGCCTTGCTCTCTGGTTCATTTCGGGCTTGCACGAGTTGCTACTTTATCTATTGGTTTGGGCAAGCCCTCGATAGCACCATAACGACCCCCCTCACCGTCGCGCAGTATGGTACGAGCAAGCAATTATGGCGCCAGTGACTCTGGTCACCGTTTTATATGACGTCCATCACAGTTGTTTCTTATTCGCACACAGCATTCTCCCTCGCCGTCCACTTCGCGGGGGGTCCTGATATTCTCGCTACAGTGCTGCCGGGCAGCCTTCAGGCTTGCTGCTGGCAACTCCTTCCGAGGCTTATGTTGGCTGTGACTGAGTCTCACGCCCTGGCAATGCTCCTCCCCCTCTGCGCTCTGCTCTTGCCGATTGCTATGACGCTATACATCGTGCGCAAAGCGCAGCGAGTCACCGACACCGACCGCGTGGCCATCTGGTTTTCCTGCCTACGATTCATGCGCTGGCTGCTGCTCGGTACTCTTCTTGCTTGGTGGGTCGCCACCGACCTGGTTCGCGGCCGGCAGTGGTTCGAATCCTTGTTGTTCGAACATGGATTGATGAATTTCCAGGGCGCTCTGCTGCTATTTAAAATTCTTTTTTGGATCCCACCCGTTCTGGTTGTCGTGTCTTGCCAAGTCCTTCTGCAACCGGTGTATTCCGGCGTTCGGGGAATCGTCTGGACCCGCTCCGAACTTGCGGGCCAGGTGCTACTTTCTCTTGGCACCGCTTTTTTGCCGCTGCTTCTGATTGCCTCTGGGATTTCGGGAGTGTTCGAGCACCAGACTATGCGCGGATTCGCATTCGCTCTTGTTCTGGCTTTTGTCTGCGCCATTTTCTTCGGCCGCCGCTTGCGAAAAGCGCTGCAACTTTCTCCAAACGCGCTGACTACCGGAGAGCTTCGCGATCGCGCTTTCTATCTCGCGTCGCAGCTGCGCATAAAGCTACAACAAGTCTATTTACTGCCGCCCGGCAAAAATCGCCTGGCCAACGCTTACGCCCGCTCCGGGCACAGCATTTTGCTCACGCACTATCTGCTCAGCCACCTGACGCGCAGGGAAGTGGACACGGTTATCGCCCACGAACTGGCGCACTTGAAGCACGATCATCCGCGATTACTGGGCTTTGCATTGATGGGAGGATTCGCTGCGGTTTGCGTTCCTTACTTTTTCTATTCGCTTTCAGAAACGTGGCAGCCGCTTTTCGACATTCTCTTCGTAACCGTTCCGTTGTTGACGTACTACTTTGTCGCCCGCCGCTGTGAATTCACCGCCGATGCCACTTCCGTTCGCGTCACCGGCGAACCCGAAGCCATGATCACTTCCTTGGTCAAGCTGCATCGGCTTAATCTTCTACCGTTGCAGTGGGGCAAGTGGAACGAAAAACTACTCACTCACCCATCCACGGTACGCCGCGCCAACGCTATCGCCCGCGCCGCGAATCTTCCGGAACAGCTCGTCGCTGCTCTCTTGCAAGAAGCGCAAACTTCGTCGTCTCTGTCCGCCGTCGCCGCCATCTGCGACGAACATTACCCTTTGCCATCTCCAGAAAGCCTCGGCCAGAAAGTTTTCTCCACGGAATTCAAACAGTCGTTGAGTTTTCGCTCTTTTTTGCTGTCCTTTGCCATGATCATCGTGATGCCGGCGCTGTTGCTGCGTGGCCTTGCCGCGCTTGGAATATTTTCCTCAGGTTTTCCGATTTTTGTGGTGGTACTGCTTCTCAGCGTTGCGCTTTTTCTGCTCTTTCTGAACTTCGTTCCATTTTTTCGAATGAAGAAATTGCAGCAAAAAATGTTTTCGCGGGCGCTCGCCGAAGGCATAGTTCCCACGGATAAGCTCAACCGCCGGGAAGCCACACTGGTCGGACTCTCGCCCGGCCCGGCGCCGCGCATCTTCGAAGGAAATTATTCCTGGGATGTTGGATATCTCTATTTTGCCGGCGACCGCTTGTGCTACTGCGGAGAGGAAACCAAATTCATGCTGCGTCGCGAGCAAACCCTCGCAGCGAAACCCGGCCCGGGTATGCCCGGATGGTTTCGCGCCCGTAGCCTCTACATCGTCTGGCGGGACGCCGATTCCGGCTCCAGCGCGATTTTCAGTCTTCGGCCGCTCGCGGTTTGTTCCGTGTTGTCGATGAATCGCGCTGTGAAGCAGCTTTTCGAGCAGGTGCAGTGCTGGCGCTCCGGAGCTCGGCAACCTTCGCCACCAGCTGAAGATATTTCGTCGCTTCCACTTCCAGAAATCCGCGCGGTTACCGGAACCTCCCTCGCCGAGGCCGCCAAATCGCCGCTGCTTCTGGGAGTTGTGGTTTACGGCGCGCTCTTCTCCGTTTTTTTTGCTTCGTTCTTGAATTTGCCTTTCGGCGGTCTTTTTGCAGTCCTTGCGTACGACCCTGATTCGGCGGCTTCTGCCGCTGGATTCTCCGGTTGGTACGCAGTGCTGTGTGCGGGGGTCCTGGCGCTGGTATTCGTTGTGCCGCTACTCCGCGCAAGAAATACCATGGTCACCCTTCCCGCGGCTGAATCAGGCAATCCGCCTCCTCCCACAACTGAGTGATAGATGGAAAACACGCCGTTTTTCTCTCCTCCGCTAACTGGACTTAACCCGCCAAATTTGCGAGCATTTTAGCCTGCGAGTCTTTACAGCCCTTACATGAGCACTACCCCCAATAGCACCGCGAACGGCGGCCGCGGCAACGGTATTCCACGCGTTATCGTTGCCACCACCGCGCTGCTTACCTTTATTTCTTTCTGGCGAGCCGCAGCCATCGTTTTGAACGACTTGGCGTCTTCCGCTTATTACGCCGGTGGCGAAGCTGAAGGCTACATCGGCAAAACTGCACCGTGGTTCATTTTGGCCATCATGTTGTTTTCCTATGCCGTGCGCGCGGTGTACGTCGAAAGCTGCAGCATGTTCGTGCGCGGCGGTGTGTATCGCGCCGTAAAGCAGTCTCTAGGTGGCGCGCTCGCCAAGTTCAGCGTTTCCGCGCTGATGTTTGACTACATTTTGACCGGCCCGATCAGCGGCGTTTCCGCGGGACAATATCTCGGCGGCTTGCTCAGCGAATTGCTGCCTATCGCGCACATGACGTCCGGGCCACTTTCTCCGCGCTCGATCGATATCATCGCGACTTTGTTTGCCATCATTATCACCATCTATTTCTGGTGGCAAAACACCAAAGGCATTCCCGAATCCAGCGAAAAGGCTTTGCACATCATGAAGCTGGTCACGGTGATGGTGGTCATCCTGATCGGCTGGTGTATTTACACGGTGATCGCTCGCCGCTCGGCACTCCCGCCGTTTCCTTATCCATCTAATTTACATCTCACCACCAGTTCGCTGGGATGGCTGGCGCACAGTTCGCTACCGAAAATGTTCGGCATTGTCGCCATTTTCATCGCCTTGGGCCATTCTGTGCTGGCCATGAGCGGAGAGGAATCTCTCGCCCAGGTCTACCGCGAAATCGAAAGCCCCAAGCTGGTCAACCTGAAAAAAGCCGGTCTGGTCATTTTCGTTTACAGCATGGTTTTCACCTCACTGGTTTCCTTCTTCGCGGTGATGATCATTCCGGACGATATTCGCCAGGGCTTTTTAGAAAACCTGATTGGCGGACTGGCGATGAATCTGGTTGGTCCGTTATGGATCAGGCTGATTTTCCACGCGTTCGTGGTAGTGGTCGGCGCGGTGATTCTGGCAGGCGCCGTCAACACCGCCATCGTCGGCTCCAACGGTGTGCTCAATCGCGTTTCGGAAGATGGCGTCTTGAGCGATTGGTTTCGCCAGCCGCATCCGCGATTCGGTACCAGCTATCGGTTGATTAACATCATCGTCATCCTGCAGATGATCACGATTCTGATCAGCCGCGGCGATGTCACGTTCCTCGCAAACCTGTATGCCTTCGGAGTGATCTGGAGTTTTGCGATGAATGGGTTGGCAGTATTTGTTTTGCGCTACACCAATCCTGGACAGCGCGAATTCCAGGTTCCGTTGAACCTCAATATTGGCGGCAAGCAGTTTCCGTTGGGACTTGGTCTGATTACCCTGGTTTTGTTCTTGATTGCGTTCATCAACTTGTTCACCAAGCCTGTGGCCACCATGGCCGGCGGCGCTTTTTCACTGCTTCTGTATATCGTGTTTACTATTTCGGAAAAGCGCGCGCGCCATGCTGGCGTGGCGCACGTGGAAATGGACCAGTTCAACCTGGAACTGGAAGGCGAGTTGACGCCTGAAGCGGTCGGCGCCAAGCCCGGGAATATTCTGGTTCCCATCAGCAATCACTTCAATATGTATCACCTGGGAAATGTTCTGGATCGCGTGAAGCCCGGACGCCGCGATGTGGTCTGTTTGCATGTACGCATTTTGCGGCGGTCCGCTTCCGGAGAACAGGAATTTGACGCCGATCAACTTTTCGGCAGCATCGAGCAGCATCTGTTTTCGCAAGCCTTATCCATGGCGGAAAAACGCGGCAAATCGATTCGACTGGCAGTGGTTGCGGCCAACGATTTGTGGGACGGTATTCTTCGCGCCGGGCACAGTTTGCAGTCGTCAACGATTGTAGTCGGCACCTCGAGCCACTGGCAGAGCGAAGAGCAGGCGCGGCAAATCGGCGAGTCCTGGGAAAAGTTGCCGGACCCCAAACCGCAATTCAATTTAGAAGTGCATTTGCCCAACGGCGACAAAGTTTACAAAGTGCTTGGGCCGCACGCACCGAACCTGACTGCCAACGAAGTAAATTTGCTGCACCGGCTGTGGCTGCGGTTCAGCGACCTGGTGGCTCCCGAAGAGTTGCACCACCATGACGTGGTGCACTTCAGTCTGGAAGAATTACAACGTGAATTGGACGAAGGCCGCGAAGCGCAAGTGGTGGAGCGGCTGCGCGCACATTTGATTGCCAACCGCAAAAAGAAAATGCCGGGCAGCTGAAGCCCCGTAGCTGAAATAAATAAGCTAGCAACAAAAAACTACAGGGCGGAAGTGCAGTGGCCGCACCTTTTTGCGGCGATGGGAATGGGCATGGCGCACTGCGGGCAATCGCGGGTGATCGCGGCGGCGGCCGGGGCTGGCTTGACTACCCACTTGTTGACCATACGCAGCAGCAGGAAAATCGCCAAAGACACGATCAGAAAATTAATGGTCGCGGTCAGAAATAATCCGTAATTCAAAGTCGGCGAGCCGGCGGCTTTAGCGGCGGCAATGGTGGGATAAGAACTGTCGCCGAGATTGATAAACAGGTTAGAAAAATCCACCTGACCGAATACGCGGCCGATCGGCGGCATGATCACGTCATCCACCAGTGACGAAACAATCTTTCCGAATGCCGCGCCGATGATTATACCGACGGCCATGTCCAGAACATTTCCGCGCATCGCAAATTCTTTAAATTCTTTGAGCATCACAGGTCTCCTTGCGGTGTGAAGATATCTTCAGCAGCCTTGCGGCGCCGGGGCGGATTAGTTTCGCCGAAACACTAACACGGAACCGGCCAGGCCGCGCAAGAAGAGAAGTAAGCCACCGACGGCGAGTAGCCGTCCCACCCATGGAAAAGGCACGCGGGAGATGGCTCCCATGACCAAGCCGAGCAACAGCAGCGAGAGACCGCGCGTCAAGTTTTCCGAGCGCGACCAGTATTTTCCGGGTTGGTAGAGAGCGCGCGCTCCCCACAGAATCAGGGCGATGCTGAGGATCAGCCAGCCGATGCTGCGCCGGTCAAAGAAGATGTGGCCGGTAAGTCCAAGGCAAATCACCAGACCGCCAAGCAAAATAAAAATCACTTCAATGGAGAGGCGAAGAGATTTGTCAGGCGTCAGCATCGGCAACAGGGTTTAGAAAGAATAATAAATGAGACGGCCGCCTACTAAGCAACGCGCTCGATTCTTACTTGATTGATAGTGACGGTGTTGTTGGGGCGATCGTTGCCGTCGCGCGGTAACGTGGAAATCTTATTGGCGACGTCCTGACCTTCGACAATTTCTCCAAAAATGGTGTGCTTATTGTCGAGCCACGGCGTGGCTGCCACAGTGATGAAAAACTGGCTGCCATTGGTGTTGGGGCCGGAATTGGCCATGGAAAGTTTGCCGGGCTTGGAGTGTTTGAGTGAAGGATGAAATTCGTCGGCAAATTTGTAGCCGGGGCCGCCCATGCCGGAGCCGTGCGGGCATCCGCCCTGGATCATGAAATCGGGAATGACACGGTGGAAAATGAGTCCGTCATAGTACGGGCGTTTTTCTTTCTTGCCGGTTTTTTCGTTAGTGAATTCTTTGGTGCCTTCGGCCAGTCCGACAAAATTTTCAACAGTCTTGGGGGCTTCCTTGTCGAGCAGCTTGATGACGATGTTGCCTTGCGTGGTTTCGAAAATGGCATAGGTGCCAGCGGGACGAGTCATGCGTTCTCCTTAGAGCGGGTCGAAAAATTATCGCATACGAGGTGAACGTACGCGAATTGAAAGGAAAAAACTTACCGAAGAGATCGGAAAGGGCAGGCCCAGAAGGCACAGAGGATGAAGAGAAAGAGATTTCATTTCGATTCGGCGGGAACGAATTGGGTGATGGCGCCGCTGGCGCCGGCAGCGTAGACGCGTTGGGGATCGAGAGCGAAAAGGGAATTAAGCGGACGCGAAGGAAAAGACGACCAGGTTAAGCCGGAGTCGTGAGTGACGTCGGCGCCGGTGGGACCGACGGCGACAAAAGATTTTTCACCGAGCGAAGCGACGGCTGAGCGGTAGCCGGTGGGCTGATGTGTGGCGGGTTGCCAGGAGCTCCCGGCATCCGAGGAAACGGCCGCGACGCGCAAAGCGATTTTGGTGTTGGCGTAGTCGCCTCCGACTGCCACCAACTGGCCTTCACCGGAAGTGGCGATGGCGAAAATGCCGGAGGAGCTGTTGTCGGCAATGATGGGAACGGCAGCGAATGACCAAGTTTCGCCGCTGGTAGTGGAGTGCAGAACGCGTGCGGCAAAACCGCCAGTGACCAGAAAGAGCTCAGTGTTGGAAATGAGCAGCATGTTGGCATTGCTGGCGGCGAAAGCGCCTTCCTTGTCCAGGGCGTTGGGACGATTTTGCGGAGGGAGGGGATTCCAGCGGTGGCCGTCGGCGGTGTGCAGAACCAAGAATCTGCCGTCAATGGGATCGCCGAGCGCGAAACAGTTTTTTTCGGAACTGCAAGCGATGGAATCCAGAAAAAAAGATTTGTTTACGTCGGTGTACTGAAGTTCCCACTGGGTGCCGCCGCTAGTGGTTTTGTAGATGCGAGATTTTTCGGCTTCGCCGCTGGCCATGACGTAGGCGGTGGTGTCACTGATGGCGACGATACCGCGGAAATCGAGATCGGGCTGGCCGGGAATGTCCACGCGGGACCAGGAGGCGCCGTCGTCGAGGGAGCGCAGGATGACGCCGTGGGAGCCGGAGGCCCAGACGGCGATGCGATCGGAGCCGGGAATCTTGGCGGCGCTGATGCCGCGGAGATTAGTGTCAATTCCAGTACAGAGGATTTTCCAAGACTGCGCGCGGACGGGAGCAAGCGCTGCGGCGAGCAGCGCAATGAGCAGTACGCATTTTGCGACGCGAGAGTGCATTTCAAGATTGTAGCAATCCTTTGGCGATGGGAGGCAATTCGGTGCGAGTACCGGGCGAGCGACGTTTTGGCAGGGACTAGGTGCGGAGAGCTAGGCGATCGGCCGCCGCGAACCGGCAGAAAGAACGGCGTGAGGCAATTCTGCTTGCGCGTTTGGGTGGGAGACGTGGTGTAGACCGCGCACAGACGGAAGTCTCCGCTACGGGAGAGCAGGGCTCACGCCCTCCTCTCCATGAAGAGAAGAGGCCTCTTCGGAGTGTGGACGCTACGGGAGGGAGAAGGCCACTACGGAGTCGCCTTGTTTCGTGCCTAGCTTGCCGTGGCCACCGGCGGCGATAACTACATATTGTTTGCCTTTGAAGGTGTAGGTCATTGGAGTGGCTTGGCCGCCTGCGGGAAGTTCGAAGGACCATAGTTCCGTGCCGGATTGTGAATCGAAAGCACGAATGAAATTATCCATGGTGGCGCTGGTGAAGACCAGTCCAGCGGCGGTGGCGATGGGGCCACCAAGGTTGATGGTGCCGGTATGCTGGCCGGGAACGAAGGAGCCGAGCGGCACGTTCCACAGAATTTTGCCGGTGAAGAGATCCACGGCGGCGGTGGTGCCCCAAGGCGGAGTGTTGCAGGGAGTGCCGCCGGGAGAAAAAAGGAACGTACGATAGAGGCCGAAAGCCGCGCCTTCTTGTTGGCCGAATTCACCGTAGATGCGATTGTCCTGGGCGGCGCTGGTTTCGGAGCTGTAGTTGGCGCGAGGAATCAGTTTGACCCACGCGATCAGGCGATTGGTGTTGGCGAACATCAGATGGCGCAAGGGATCGTAGGCCGAGCTGCCCCAGTTGACGCCACCGACGTTGCCGGGAAAAGCGACGGTGCCTTTGAGGCTGGGCGGAGTAAACATTCCGTCCCAGCGAGAGGCTTTCAGTTTTTCCTGGCACCACTTCAGGTCTTCCGGCGATTTACCCCACATGTCTTCTGGCGAGATTTTTTCCGGAGCGAGAGCGATGGTAGAGAAGGGCTGCGTGGGCCAGGTCTTTTCTCCGGCGATGTCGGTTTGCGGAACGGGACGCTCTTCGACAGGAAGAAGCGGGGCACCGGTCAAACGATTCAGAACGAAGACGTGGCCCATTTTGGTGTTGATGGCCACGGCGGGCGTGACGTCTTTCCAGGTGAAAAGCATGGGCTGCGAAGCGACGTCGTAATCCCATAGGTCGTGATGAACGACTTGAAATCCCCAAACGAATTGGCCGGTGGAAGCGCGAAGAGCAACGACGGAGTTTGCCCACTTGTTGTCGCCGAGACGAATGCCGCCGAAGTAGTCCGGGCTGGCGCTGCCAGTGGGAATAAAAACCAAGTCGTGTTCGGCATCGACGGAGAGCGTGGACCAGGCATTACCGGCGCCGGTGCGTGGCGTGGTGGAGTTGGCCCAGGGAATAGGATCCCAGGTCCAGCGAAGTTTGCCGGTGCGGGCGTCGAAAGCACGAACGATGCCGCGGCCGACGTCTACTTTCCAATTGTCGGCGATGGAAGAGCCGACGATGAATAAATCTTTGGCGATCGCCGGGGCGGAAGTGACTTGATAGCCGCCGCGCCATTCAGGAGTGGTGGAGGCTTCCACGGAGAGATCGATGGAACCGTCGGCGCCGAATGCGGAGCAGAGTTTGCCGGTGCTGGCGTCGAGCGCGATGAGTCGGGCATCGAGAGTGCCGAAGAGAATGCGCAGCGCGCAGGGATCCCCAGCCTTGGCGTCCGGATCGCGCCATGCGGAGACTCCGCGCGAAGTGACTTCGGAATAATTGCGGGAGAGATTGACATGGGGATCGAAATCCCAAAGTTTTTCGCCGGTGGCGGGATCGAGAGCGAAGACCTGATCGTAGGGAGAGGTAAGGAAAAGTTTGTTGTCGACGAGGATGGGAGTGGATTCAAAGGCGGCTTTGCGTATCAATTCGGTTTGGAATTGGGAAGCGCCGGTGTGGAAGGTCCAGGCGACTTTGAGTTGGGCGACGTTGGCGGGAGAGATTTGCGTGGCTGCGGAAAAACGCGAGCCGCCGGGATCGCCGCCGTAGTTGGCCCAAGTGGCGGTGGGGGCTGCGGATTCTTGGCCCCGCGCGGCGGAAAATGAAAAGCAGAGAGCGGCGCAGAACAAAATACCGGTCAAAAAGCGGAGAGCCAGAGTGATTTTATGGGTGGAGCACATGCAGATTGATAGCACGATCTGACGTGCGGAACAATTGAGAACGTTGAGGCTGGAACAGGTGGCAAGAAAGACTAAAGGGCGCGGAGTGAGCGCGCCCTTCAAGTCAGCAATGTTGCGCGCACCGATTGCCGCCGGAACTGAGAATTGCGTCAGTTCGCGGTGAGCGTGGTGGTAGCCGTGTTGCCGCCACGGTTTACGCCGATGGTGGTGGTACCGGCAGCGAAGGTCCTTGCCAGGCCGGCATTCACCGGAGCATTAGCGATAGTGGCGACGGTTGGAACGGTGGAGCTCCAATGCGAGTTGATGGTGACGTCCTGAGTGGTACCGTCGCTGAAAGTGCCAATGGCGGCCATCTGCTGGGTTGAGCCGGCAGTGACCGAAGAGTTTGCCGGAGTGATGGCGACGGAAACGAGAGTGCCGGTTCCGATGATGACGGTGGTGGTGCCGGTAATTCCAGAAGAGCTGGCGGAAAGGGTGAGGTTGCCAGCTTTCTTGGCGTGGAGAATGCCGCTGCCGCGAACATTGGCGAAATTGTTTTTCGAAGAGCGCCACGAAACATTAGCCAAAGTGGAAGTGCTGCCGTCACTGTAATTGCCGGTGGCGGTGAACTTGAGCGAGGTATGAACCTCAAGGCGCGGATTGGCGGGCGAGATGGTGATGGAAACGAGAGTGACGTTGGAAACGGTGAGCGTGGTGGACTGGGTGATGGCTCCCCACTCGGCGGTGATGGTGGTGCTGCCCATGGCGATGCTGGTGGCGATTCCACTGTTATCGATAGTAGCGATGGAAGCGGCGGAAGAACTCCACAAGACGGAGTTGGTCATATCTTCGCTGGAGTTATCGCTGAAAGTGCCGGTGGCGGTGAACTGTTTGACGGCGCCAGCGGGCATGGAAGACGCGAGTGGCGTAATCGCCAGAGAAACCAAGGTGGCGTTGGTCACGGTAACTGAAGCGGTGGCGGAGATGGTGCCGGAAATTGCGGTGACCGTAGAGGTTCCGGGGCCGACAGCCACGCCGAGACCGCTGGCGTCCATGGTGAGGACGCTGATGGCGCTAGACGACCAGAGAGCGGAGGTCAGGACTTGAGTGCTGCCGTCGTCGAAATTGCCAGTTGCGACAAATTGCTGACGAGTGCCGGGAGCGATCGACACGGAAGCCGGCGAAAGGGTGATGGATGTAAGGTGAGCGGGAACGACGGTAATGGTGGTGGTATCAGTGAACGCGCCGACCGTGGCGGTAATGGTGGTGGAGCCGGCAGCGATGATGGTGGCCAGGCCATTGGCGTCAACGGTGGCGACGGAAGTGGTGGAAGAGGACCAGGTGACTCCACTGACGAGATCCTCTATGGAGCCGTCGCTGTAAATTGCGGACGCGATGTACTGCTGCGAGATGCCGATGGGGAGAGTGAGATCTTCTGGAGTGACCGAGATGGAGTTGATGGTGGGAGCGGTGACGGTAATGTTGGTTGATTGAGAGACAGAGCCGAGGGTTGCGGTAATGGAAGAGGTTCCGGCGGCGACGGCCTGAACGAGACCGGCTACGTCCACGGTGGCTTTAGAGATGGTGGCCGAGGACCAGGAGA
>Ga0157376_10000483_pt1 | contig 25712 bp, 19 predicted proteins | sample M45metaG_FD_121801 | JGI IMG/M metagenome (GOLD analysis project Ga0157376, IMG submission 121801) | Miscanthus rhizosphere microbial communities from Kellogg Biological Station, Michigan, USA - M4-5 metaG | ecosystem: Host-associated > Plants > Roots > Rhizosphere > Soil | place: USA: Michigan...
GCCGCAGCACGTCATCGGCAATCCGGAAACTTTCGAAGAAGCCGGCGTCCTTGGCGACAGCGAGGAGTTTCTCGTTGGGGATGACGATCATGGTGTCGACGGATTCGATGAGTTCCTTGAGACCGCGCTCCGCCTGCTGCAGACGCCGCTTGCCTTCGAAAGCGAAAGGGCGAGTGATGACGGCAACGGTAAGGATGCCCATTTCGCTGGCCAGGGATGCGATGACGGGAGCAGCACCGGTTCCGGTGCCTCCGCCAAGACCAGCGGTGACGAAGACCATGTCCGCACCTTCCAGCGCCTCGATGATCTTTTCAGAATCTTCGAGGGCTGCACGACGGCCCACATCGGGATTCGCGCCCGCTCCGAGACCCGCGGTGAGGCGCACACCGAGCTGCAGCTTCACGGGAGCGAGAGAAAGCTTGAGGGCCTGGACGTCGGTGTTGGCGGTGATGAATTCGACTCCTTCCAGCCCCATCTGGATCATTCGATTCACGGCGTTACCGCCGCCGCCGCCCACACCGATGACCTTGATCTTCGCGCCACGGGGATCTTCTTCGTGAAACTGGATGCGCATCTCTGCGGACTCGATCTGCTCTTGATCCATGGCGTCAGGTGCCTCCCCATCAGTGATTGACATGATCTTTTGCCCCTAGAAACTTGCTGCGAAGATGGCGCGCAGTTTTGCGCGCAGGCTGTTGTTTTCTGCCGCACGGGAAACACGAGTGCGATGTGCATACAGTAGCATTCCGATGGCAGTGGAAAAGCTGGGAGTAACTAGCTCGCCTGGCATATTTGATAGCCGCACTGGATTTCCGGTGCGCGCGGGAACTCGAAGCTGGCTCTCGGCGACGTCGAGCAAGCCGGGCAGCATGGCGCCACCCCCTGTAACGACGCAGCCTGCGCCAAGCGCCTCAAGAACGCCGCCACTACGGAGGCTCTCTTTTACAAAATACAAAAGCTCCCGTGCACGCGGTTCCAGGATTTCCGCGAGTGTGCGCAATGCGAGACGTTGAGGCTCGGGATTGTTGATCTCGATTTCGGCTTCGACGGGAACGGCGGTGACGACAGCGTGGCCGTACTGCCGCTTCAGCTCCTCAGCCTGGGCAGTCGGCATCTGCAGACCGACGGCTAGATCATTGGTGAAGTGATTGCCGCCGACCGGCACCGATGCGGTGTGCGCCACTGCTCCTTCAAAGAAGACGACGAGATCGCTGGAGTGTGCGCCGATGTCCAGGAGGCAGACGCCCAGTTCGCGCTCGTCTGCGGAGAGGGTTGACTCTGCAGCGGCGATGGATTCGAGGACAGCTTCTGAGACTTCAAGGCCCGCGCGATTGGCGCAGGTGACGATGCTCTGGAGGGCGCTGCCGGAGCAGGTGGCAATGTGCAGGTCGACTTCAAGGCGCGCGCCGACCATGCCGACGGGATCGAAGATGCCGGGCTGGTCGTCGAGGATGAACTGGCGCGGCAGGAGGTGGAGGATTTCGCGATCGGGGGGACGCTCGACGGCGCGAGCACGCTCAACAGCAGCGCGAACGTCTTCACGCGTAATCTCGCGCATGCGGCTGCCGAGATCGAGTCCACCATTTGTGTTGAGGCCGCGGATGTGGGGACCGCCGATACCGACGACGATCTGATCGATATTGGCGCGCGCCGCCCACTCGGCTTGCTCGTTAGCAGCTTTGACGGCTTTGGCTGCAGGACCGAGATCGGAGATGAGGCCTTTGCGCATGCCGGCGGACTCGACGAGGCCGTGGCCGCGATAGCGAAGTGCTCCCTCATTCACGTCGGCGGCGAGCACGCGCGTCCACGCACTCCCTACGTCAAGCACCACGATCAGGTTGTCCTGCGTCTCGTTCATCTCTCCCGATCAACCTGTTGTGGCGGTGCGGTGGGGTTTCGTGATCGTCTTTTTCGTGGTGTGCTTCGCTTGCTTCTTCTGAGTGACTTTGCTCTTTGCGCTTTTTGATTTCGCCGCTTTGACTGAGGTCCTGGCGGAAGGATGTGCTGTCACGACAGGCTTCTTTGGCTGAATATGTCTGGGCTGAACCTTCTCCACCGCCCGGGGCGACTCGGATCTAAGCTCAGTCCTGGCAGGGCTTGGCTTGGGCGACTCGACGGCAGCAGACGGCTCCTGCAACTGGCTCATCTGCGCCTTGGCTGGGTGCGCGCCATCGGTCATCTGGAGGACGACCTGCTGGTCGTAGCGGAGATCGACTTCGGCGAGCTTTGGATATTGCTGACGCCACTCGGCGATGTGTGCCTTGTAGCGCTGGAAGCGATCGAGGAAGTGGTCCTCGCCAAAGTGCGCCAGGATGTCAGTTCCCTGCTCCGGCATCAGCACGCGAGCATCCTCCGGATCCCGCAGATCGATCTCCGAAACCTGGTCTGACAAATGGCGACCATTCGAATCGAGTTCGCTGACGAGGCGCTGGTAGACCTCCATGCGCGCCCGGCGGCCGGTGATCGGGTCGTGACTTTCGATACCGGTGACGACCGGGAACGAGTAGTGATGCTGCGACATCATGGAGGGCGGCTCGGCGAGCAGCACTCCGTTTGCATCGATGAGTTCGACTTGTGAGCCTTGGCGTACGAAGGCGATGGGCTTGCGCTCGACGACGGTGATGCGGATCTGGTCGGGCAGGAGGCGCATGACGGTCGCGTGCTCGATCCAGGGAATCTGCTCCAACTGCTTGCGGCGCTCTTTAAGGGGAACGAAGAAAATGTTGCGGCCGATGTCCTCGCCGAAGACCGGAAGCATGTCGGAGCGGCTGACCTGGGCGAGACCGGCCGCCTGGATGTTGGTGGTTCCGGCGATGCGGAAACGCGCGTCGTGCTCGAGGAAGTTCGTCAGCGCATAAGCGCAAACGGTGATGACGGAGAAAACAGCGACAGCGGCAGAGGCGAGAAGGATGCGGCCGAATCTTGTGACGGGACGCCACCAGGGGCGTTTGACCTCTTCCCCGAACCGGCGCGGCCGGGCTCGGACAGGACCCGTATCGTCGTCATCGTTGTCCATGTCGACTGGCATCCCGGGCAATCCGCGTTTGGTGATAGGGACACCTGCCTGGGCGCGCCGGAAGCGCGGTTCCGCGGGCACCTCGTCCTCCCACACCATGGGCCGGGTTTTATTTTCGCGTTGTGCCACGCCGTAAGCCGAAGATCGGGAGAGTCGCCAAGGTCAACTATAGAACGCGCAAGAGTAGCTTTTTTCCGCACAGAGAGGAAGGGGAACCCGTACCGTTACGGCCTTGTTAAGCGGCTTAGAATAACCTACGAAGATGAGCCGCATGCACCAGTTCTTCGCTTTTACTCTGCTGTTGGCAAGCGCTCATTCTGCGTCGAGCCAGGCGACGCCTTACACCTACATCCGGGCTGGCGAATCGGCGAACGTCGCAGTCCGATCCCGCCCGGGATTCGCGCTGATGGGAGGGGGCACGGATCTGGATGAGGCCTTTCAGTTTCTTTGCGATCGGGCAGACGGCGGAGACATGGTGGTGCTGCGCGCTCGGGGCGACGACGAGTACAACGCCTACCTGCGCGGGATCTGTCATCTCAATTCGGTTGCCACACTGATCGTTCCGAATCGCGAGGCGGCGGCGGATCCGTTCGTTGCTGAGACGATCAGCCGTGCGGCGGCGATTTTCATCGTGGGTGGGGACCAGGCAAATTACATCAACTTCTGGATGAACACTCCGGTGCAGAGCGCGCTGAACGAAGCGATCAGGCGGGGAGTACCAATCGGGGGCACCAGCGCCGGGCTTGCCGTGATGGGCGAGTATGCGTATTCGGCACAAGGGGATAAGGCGGATGATCCAAACCTGGATGCCAAGACTGCGCTCGCGGATCCGTTTGGGTCCCGGGTTAGCGTGACGAGGGGATTTCTGGAGATTCCGATTCTCAAGGGGATCATCACGGATACGCATTTTGCGCGGCGGGACCGGATGGGACGGTTGCTGGTTTTTATGGCGCGATTGAATGAGGCCGGGAAAGCCGATTCGACGAGCTCCCAGCGCGTGCGTGGGATTGGTGTTCAGGAACGCGCGGCGGTGCTGCTGGAGCCGGAGGGCAAAGCGCATGTGGTTGGGTATGGCCCTGCCTACTTTATCGAGGGGGATCGCGGGACGGGAGTGCTGCAAAAGGGCAAGCCGTTGACATATGGCCCTTTCGTCGTGCAAAAGGTGGCGCCGGGGGCGGAGTTCTACATCAAGTCGTGGGCCGGGGATGCGATCAGTTACAGGCTGACAGCGGATGGCGGGAAGATTCGATCGACGCAGACGGCGAATGAGGTTTATTGAGGGGCGGATCTCCGGGGCTGAAGTCCACGGTTTCATTGAGGGGGTGTCCCCGGTCCCTCTCTTCTCGGGACCGGAGTGCCGTTAGCAAAACAGTCTGCAGAACTTGTTCTCAGGACCAATGCAGGGTTTGGACGGAGTCGGAGGGCAGGTCGAGGTTGAGGGATTGGCCGGACAGGAGCAGTTGAACCTGACGCTCGGGGCCTTTGTTTGCGATGACGACTACGTAGCTGCCATCGGGATTGTGGAAGCCGGTGTGCGAAATTGCGGAGCCTGAGGCGGTGTCACCAAGAGCGTTGGTGGCGAAGACGCGAGCACCGCGCTTGATGTGCTGCGAGTAGTGGGCGAAGGCCCAGTACTGGCCACTGCGGGTGATCTTGTGGGAAGCGTTGTCGATGGTGATGACGCCGCCGCATGGGAACGGACCGATGTTGGGCTTGCCTTTTTCATCGAGCGCAACGTTCCATGCGGTGATGGAGCGCGCCCAGTTGTTGAGGATGCTGTTGAACTGCTCTGCCCAGTTTGTGAAGTCGGTTTGATAGTTGGGCTGGGTGATGTCGGGACCGCCTTCGGTCCAGTAGGCGTTCTTGTTGGGGAAGGCATCGTGCACGCGGGTCATGGCGGATGCTCCGCCGACGTAGCCGTGCCAGGCGACTCCGTCTACCGCGTCGTAGACGGCTGGATCGCTGAGCTCGTCGATGGCGCGGCCCCAGAGGCTGTAGTTGTGGTCGAGGATCCAGATCTTCGCGTTGAGGCCGGCTTTCTGGATTGCAGGCGAAAGGAATTTTGCGGCGAATTCCATCTCCTGCTCCTGGGCCCAGAGACATGCGGGCATGCGGCCTTCCTGCTCGGCGTCGGTTTCGTTCTGAACCGTAACGGCGTTGACCTCGACGCCTTCGGCCTTGTAGCCCTCGAGGAATTTGACGAAGTAGCGCGCGTAGGGATCGAAGCTTTGCTTGCGCATTGCGCCGCCGAGCATGGAGTTGTTGGGCTTCATCCAGCCGGGCGGGCTCCACGGAGATGAGAAGAGGAAGAGTTCGGGATTCGCTTTCCGCGCTTCGCGGAGCATGGGGAGGTAGTACTGCTTGTCGTGATCGAGAGAGAACTTTTTGAGCTCGGGATCGGGCTCGGGGCTCTCGTCGTAGCTGTAGAGTTTGGTGGCGTAGTCACTGGCTCCGATGCAGGTGCGGCAGACGTTGAGGTTCAGTGCGTCGGACGCAAAGAGGTCGTGCATGACAGGAGCGCGTTCTGCATCGCTCAGGCGGCTGAGGACGTAGGCGGAGGCTTCAGTAATGGCGGCGCCGAAGCCGAGGATTTCCTGCCGCGGTGTTGCGGTGTCAAGTTGGATGGCATCGGCGGCTGCCTCGGTGGGCTTCTTCCATGCAATAGGCGCGAGGGGAGCGTGACGCTTGTCGCGGAAGCTGGCCCAGACCTTGACTTCGCCGTGGCCTTGGAATGCGTGGGCCACTTGTGTGTTGCGTGAGAGGGCCAGTGCTGCGGCGGAGGCTGAGGCGGACTTCAGAAAATCCCTTCGCGATCTTGCTTTCATTTCGTGCTCCGGATTGCGGACGATGATCAATCGGCGAAATGATAGCAGGGGTGGAGGGCGAGGTAAACCGTTTGAGTTCAGCTGTGGATTAGTTCGGGGAAGTTTGACGGGGGTGCGGCTAGTTCTTCAATTCGAGTTCGGCGAGGATCTGCGGGCCTAGCTGGCTGACGCTGCCGGCGCCGAGGGTCATGATGATGTCGCCTTCGCGAGCGGCGGTGGTTGCGGCTGCGATGGCAGATTGGAAGTCGGGGACGAATTCGGCGTGAGGCGCGGTGATTTTCGAGGTGAGGAGTTCGGCTGTTATCCCGGGCAACGGTTCTTCGCTGGCGGCGTAGATGGGCAACACGAAAACTCTATTCGCGTCGCCGAATGCAGCGCCGAATTCGTCGAGGAGGTCACGGGTTCGCGTATAGCGGTGGGGCTGGAAGATTACGTGGATGCGGCGCTGGCAGTATTCGCGGGCGGCGGCGAGGGTGGCGCGGATCTCGGTGGGGTGGTGGCCGTAGTCGTCGACGACAGTGATGCCGTGAGCTTTGCCGCGAATCTGAAAGCGGCGATCGACTCCGCGGAAGCTGGAGATGCCTGCGGCGATCTGATCGGACCTAACTTCAAGCTGGTGCGCGATGGCTACGGCGGCGGTTGCGTTGAGCGCGTTGTGGCGGCCGGGGACGTGAAGCTCGAAGGGGCCGAGAAGGCCGGTGGGCGCGTGGACGTTGAAGCAGGAGAAGCAGCCGGAGCCCGGCTTGATCGTTTCTGGATCGAGAAATTCGAGGCGATATTCGGCTTCGGGATCGATGCCGTAGCGAAAGACGCGACGATGCGCGCGGGGCAGGATTGCGGCGAGCGCGGGATTGTCGGCACAAGCGGTGACGGCGCCGTAGAAGGGCACTTTGTCCATGAAGGCGAGGTAGGCGTTCTCGACGTCGGCCATGTCGCGGTAGGTGTCCATGTGCTCGCGATCGAGATTGGTGACGACGGCGAGGATGGGCGGGAGCTTGAGGAAGGAGCGATCGCTCTCGTCGGCTTCGGCGACGAGGTATTGCGTGGTGCCGAGTTTGGCGTTGGAGCCGAGGGCATCGACGCGGCCACCGACGACGACGGTGGGATCGAGGCCGCCGGCAGCGAGGACGGTGGCGACCATGGATGTTGTGGTGGTCTTGCCGTGCATGCCGGCGATGGCGATGCCGTATTTGAGGCGCATGAGCTCGGCGAGCATCTCGGCGCGCTGAATGACGGGAATCTTGTGTACGCGGGCTTCGACGACTTCAGGGTTGGCGGGAGAGACGGCAGAGCTGGTTACGACGACAGTGGAGCCGGCGACGTTTTCGGCTTTGTGACCCTCGTAGATGGTTGCGCCAAGCTGGGCGAGACGGTCGGTGACGGGTCCGCGGCGCATGTCGGAGCCTGAGACTTTGAAGCCCATATTAAGGAGGATTTCGGCAATGCCGCTCATGCCGATTCCGCCGATGCCGATGAAGTGCGCGTGCTGTGAGGTTACGAACATGGAAGACGAAAGTTCAGGTTAGCACCTAGGAGGGGATCCCGTTCGAGAGCTGTTCCAAAGACTCCGTGAAGATCGAGCAGAAGCATCCCTCAGCGGGTAAAGCCCTCCATTTTTGGGTTGCATTGTTCGGCACGACTGAAGTCGTGCCCTGACGCATCGCTACAGAAAAGCAGATCCTTCGCTTACCACCCCCAGACTCTGCCCCAAAGACCACAAGTCGCTCTTCGGGGACCCCATGAAGAAAACGTCTGGGGCCCCGTGCGCTCCAGGATGACAGATCCTGTTTGATTATGCTCAGAGCCCGGCGCGGGTCTCTTCGGCCATGTAGTCGACTACGGCTTTGAGGTCGCCTTTGGTTTCTTCGAAGACTTTGAGCTGGCGGTCGGCGCCAGTGCCGGTCTTCATGATCTTGCGGATACCTTCGATCGCTTCCCTGCTGCCGAGCTCATCGACGACGGGATCGATCATGGCGAGATACTCCTCGATGAGTTCGCGCTCGGGGACCTCCTGTTGTTTTCCGAAGTCGATGAGGCTGCCGTCGAGCCCGTAGCGGACAGCGCGGAATTTGTTTTCCATGAGCAAGGGGCGCGCGTAGTGGCGGAAGTCCTGGTTTTTCTCGTGCAGCCTGCACAGATAGGCAGCGGTGGCCTGGATGAGCGCGGCGATGGCGATCGTCTCCTCTGCGCGGAGGGGGATGTCGCACGCTCGCACCTCGACTGTGTTGAAGAAGGGATGGGGGCGGATATCCCACCAGATCTTTTTGGCGTTGTCGATGCAGTTGGTGCGAACCAGCAGGCTGACGTAGTTCTCAAATTCGGAGTAGCTGGCGAAGGCGTCGGGAATACCGGTGCGCGGGAAGTTCTCGAAGACCTTGGCGCGATAGCCCTTGTAGCCGGTATTGAGCCCGAGCCAGAAGGGAGAGTTGGTAGCCAGAGCCATGATGTGGGGGAGGAAGTAGCGCATGGCGTTCATCACGCGGATCGCTTCTTCGCGGTCTTCCACGCCGACGTGTACATGCAGACCGAAGATGAGGTTGGCGCGCGCGACGAGCTGGAGATCTTTGACGACCTGGTGGTAGCGCGGATCTGGATAGATCTCCTGTGTGCGCCAGTCGGCAAAGGGATGCGTGGCTCCGGCGACGAGCTCGAGATTGTGCTCGCGGGCGAGCTTGATCATTTCGCGGCGGAGTTCGTAGACGTCTTCGCGGGCTTCGTCGATGTTGCGGCAGATGCGCGTGCCCACCTCAACGACTGAAGTGTGCATCTCGGCCTTGACCCGCTCCTGGAGGCGCATCTTGCCTTGCGCGAGCATCTCGGTCTGGATGTGGGAGCGCAGGTCGCGGGTGATGGGATCGATGGTCTGGTATTCCTCTTCAATGCCCAGGGAGAAGGATGGCCGCATGCAATGACCTCGGTGAAGCTTGGGCACATTGTAGACGAGTGTTCGTTGGGGACGGCTAAACAGGCTTACAATCCCTCGCGTGAGAGAACGGGGGTTCCACGTGTTCGCGGATCGGTACGAGGCAGGGCGGGTTGTCGGCAAGATGGTAGCTGAGCTAACGGACATCGCGAATGGCGTTGTGCTCGGGCTAGTCCGCGGAGGAGTGCCCGTTGCGTTTGAAGTGGCGAGGGCCTGTGGGCTGCCGCTGGACATCCTGGTGGTGCGGAAGCTGGGAGTGCCGTGGCAGGAGGAGCTGGCGATGGGAGCCATCGCAAGGGGCGGAGCGATTGTTCTGAACGAGGATGTGCTGCGATCATGCAAAATTTCTGAAGCGCAGCTTGAGAAGGTGACTCAGCGCGAGCGAGAAGAGCTGAATCGGCGCGAAGAGCTCTATCGCGAAGGGCAAGCGGGGGTGCAGATTGCAGGACGGGCGGTGATCCTGGTGGACGATGGGCTGGCGACCGGGGCGAGCATGCGGGTGGCGATCAGGACAGTCAAAGACCAGGCGCGGCGGGTGATTGTGGCGGTGCCGGTGGGGGCAAAGAGCACGTGCGAGGAGTTGAGAGCCCTTGCGGACGAGGTGGTTTGCGCGCTAATTCCAGAGCCGCTGGACGCGGTGAGCCAGTTCTATCGCGAGTTCGACGCTACTTCGGATGAGGAGGTGCGGGAGTTGCTCAGACGAGGTGCAGGAAGCAGGGGTTGATTCGAACTGAACACTCGACCCGGAACCGAGCTTCCCCAAATCCGACAGAACAGTACCGCTCAGCGGAAAGATTCTCAAAACTTAACGTGTAGAAAGTGCTGTCGCAGGAATGCCGCCGTCAGTTCTATGGCATGGGAAATGTACACGTCACGACTGTGCCCTGCCCCGTCCGGGATTCGATCTCAAGCGTCCCTCCGATGATTTTTGCCCGGTTCTCCATGGTGTATCGCCCGAATCCGTCCACCACCTGGTCTGGCTCGAAGCCGATCCCGTTATCGCGAATCACGATTGTTCCGGAGGCGCCGCTGGAGGAAAAATTGACGGAGATTACAGATGGTTTGGCATGCCTCAGTGCGTTGTTGAGCGCTTCCTGGGCAATGTAGTAGAGGTGGTACGCCACCTCCTGGCTGGTGATCAACACCGGCGGCTCACACTCAAAGCGGCACTCCAGTTGCGCTGTCCTTGAAATCTCCTCGGTGGTTCTCGCGAGGGCGGTCCAAAGACCATCATCCCCAATAAGGACCGGAGCCATGCCGTGAGCCAACTCTCGAGTTCTTTGAATTGCTTCACTGATCAGCGAGACGATCTTGCGTGCCTCCGCGGTTTCAGGGCGGTGCCCTTTGTCCAAACTGTTTTCGAGATATTTCGACATGAGTCCAATCCCGGTTAGACGCTGTCCGAGGTCGTCGTGGAGATCCTGGCCTATGCGACGCTGTTCCCGTGCGCTTACATCCAGCATCGCCCGCTCCAGCCGCTGCCGCTCTTGAACTTCCTCCGCGAGCTTTGCGTTGGCCATGCGCAACTGCGCTGGGCTCGGTATCGCCATGGCCTGGGGGATGAGCCTGACCAAGAGTACTGCGGTCGCCGCCGAAGCCAGTGCTGTCACGGCTTTGATAAAGCCTGCGAGACGATACGCAGGGTGCCAGATGGTAAAGACTTCCATCAGGTGCGTCGTGCCGCAACCGAAGATGAATGCTCCGAACATGACAAACATCCAGTGGAACGGAACATCAGGGCGCTTTCTCACAAACGCGGCCAGGGTGAGTGGAATCATGTAGTAGGAGAGGGTAATTACCACGTCAGCAGTGGCGTTCAGCCAAAGCACCTCCGGCGCCCAGCGATAACAGAAGCCATGAGGCATGAAATCCGTTGAGAAGATGTGCAGAAAGAAGTTCCACATACGTTACTTGCTCCGCAGTGTTGCGAGCTTCACTACCGGGTCTGATGAGATGTTTGGGTGAGCGAAGAAATGATGGGCTTCGACGCGAAGGAAAGGCAAGCACTAAATCGGGAGGGCTTTGATGCAGCAGGAAGCAACGCGGATTTCGGCTTCAAATCTTTTGGATCGGCGACGCTCACGAACTCCGAGTGATCGGCCGCCTTTTAGAGTCGGGCGAGGTATCCAGACACGCCGTTTTGGGGGCGAAGGAAGGTCAAAGTGACGAGTGGGCGGTGACTCGATACTCTGCTCACGGGCTCAAGTCGATGCCGATAGAGGATGCGAACACTTTCACCTTTACGAGGTCTACATCCTGCAATTGTGCAAGATAGGATCGTGCTCCCTCTGTGTCTCCTGCGACTTTCAGGATTGCGGCTTGTGTACCCCAAGCGACTTGGCGATGAAATCGATTCGCAGCCAACGCTCCTCTAATCGCAGAGAGAGAACTCAGCTTTCCAAACCATGGAAGAGCGTAGCTTTTAACCAGATCACAGATAGTCCTTGCAACATTCGGATCGTCGCGATCAAACCATCGATCCTTTTCATAAACGATCCTCGAAAGCCTTTCCTCAATTGCGCATTCGTATGCCTTAGGGGTCGTGATTAGGCGTGCTAGTTCGAGTGATTCCGCTTGCCCCTGAAGGACCCACACCTCAGGTATGAAGACCCCTAAGTTCACAGTGCATTCGCCAGCCCGACTTCGCACTCCGCCTTGAAGATTTATCACTTCAACCAAATGAGCGTCGTTCAAGCGATGAAAGGTTGTGCCGGATGGCTTGAATCCAACTGGCTCCAATGCATGTCGCATGGACATCAGGATTTGGCGGCTGGTCAACATGGCAAAAGGATAAGCGATGGTGTGTGAATCATTGTTGCGGGAGTGTCGTGGCCGATGTGGAAGTTACATGCTTGGCGGTCGGGAACGAAAGGCAACTGCAGGTCCCTCCACTTCGCTTCGCTTCTGTCGGGATGACAGTGTTGGTTGGCGGACGGAGGCTTACTTGCATTCCGAGTACTGCCCCGATTCCGGAGCCGGAACTCTGCCTTAGTTGAGAAAAACTATTTTCGCCTTTTATTCGCTTTTGGAGTAGTATGACCTCATGGGTGCGATGAATCTCTTTTCCCAGCTTGCGGCGGAGCCGACGCATGAGGAGATCTACCCTGGCGCGGTCCTGATGAGAGGACTGGCACTGGAGCAGGATGTCGAGCTTTTTGCGGCGGTAGAGCGAATACTGGCGGCGGCGCCTTTGCGCCACGCGACAACTCCGAGCGGCCTGCCGATGCAGGTGATGGTTTCGGATTGCGGCACACCGGAGGCGTTCCGGCGGCGATGGAATGCACGGCAACAGATCTATACGCGGGGCGAGGAGTTCCCCAATCCTCAGACCGTTTCTCCCCCAGCACCACAAGCACCCACGGACCGGCGGGTTTGGCCGCCGATTCCGCGGGTGCTGGCGGACTTCGGGATTCGATGCGCAGTGAGAGCGGGGTTTCCGCAGTTCCGGCCAGATGCGTGTCATATTAATCGATACCAGGCGGGAACCAAGCTGGGGATCCACCAAGACCGTTCCGAGTTCGACTTGTTTGCGCCGATCGTGTCGATCTCCCTGGGGCTGGAGTGCATCTTTCTGCTGGGCGGTTTCCAGAGGACCGATCCTACGCGGCGCATTCTGCTGGAGCATGGAGACGTGATTGTGTGGGGAGGGCCTTCGCGGATGCGGTTCCACGGGGTGCTGCCGGTGAAACCGGGACATCATCCGATGACGGGGCCCTACCGATACAACCTGACATTTCGGAAGATAGCTTAGCGGCAGGGTCAGAGAACAGAGATAAGAGATCGAGTGTGACCGTGCTTGCAGCAACGTGTCCAAATCATTTTTCGGGTTTGTTTTTGGGCTGAGTGCTCAGGGTGACGGCGGAGCGGATGAGGTCTTTGAAGGCTTTCGCGTTAAGCTCGTCGCCTTCGTGAATGTCGATGGCGCGGCGGGTGTTTCCTTCGAGGCTGGAGTTGAAGAGACCGGCAGGGTCTTTTATGGATGCGCCTTTGGCAAAGGTGATCTTTACGGCGGCCTTGTAAGTTTCGAGAGTGCAGATGATGCCGGCGTGAGAGAAGACGGGGACGCCACCGGGGTTGGTGGCTTTGGCCCACTTCCGCTCTTCGACGATTTCCGGGTCGGCCTCTTGGATGAGGGCGCGGATGCGGGAGACTGTCTTGCCGCGCCAGTCGTTGAGCTTATTGAGCTCGCTGATTTTGTCGTCGAGGGCTGCGGATGTTTTCGAGGAAGCAGCGGTCTTCATATGTAGCTCCTGATCATGCGGCAGCGTCGGTCTTTGATGGGAAGAGAACTCCAAGAGTGCGGCTGGGCGGACGCAGCGCCCAGGACGCAACCATAAACCCGGTGATGATGAGCGGGGCGATCACGTGAAATCCATATGCGCCATATCCGCCGCTCATGGCACAGGATGCTGCTGCGCCGGTGAGGTCGAAGAAGATGCCGGCGTAGGCCCATTCTTTGAGGCGCGGGAAACGCGGAACGAGGATGGTGAGGGCTCCGAAGAACTTCCAGAAGCCGAGGATGGCGAAGAAGTACATCGGATAGCCGAGCACAGGCACGACTCCGTGAGGGCTGGCGAAATATTGCATGAGCTGCGTGATGCCACCGCTGCCGATGGGGAACGCGACGAGCACGGTCATGATCCAGTAGATGACTGTTCTGGTTTTGCTGGCGGTGTTGCCGGCGACGAGGACCGAATTCTGCAGAGTCGATTCCATTGGTTTTACCTCCTACTGAGGATGGTTTGAGTTTGGCGTGTCACTTGCCGGGGAACTTTGGAGCAGTGACACCGAACTGTTTTGCGTATTCGTCGACGAGGCGCTGCCAGTCGTACTTCATTGCGTCAGGTCCGACGGCGCGGCCGATCGGGTTTCCGGCCAGGAAGCGGTCGAGGACACCGAAGCAGATATGCCATCCGGCAGCGCCCCACGCGATGAAGCCGCGATCGATGTTGTGCCACAAGGTCAGGCGAGTGCCGTCGTTGAGAGACTCCAACTCCCAGCGGAGATTCTTGTCGCCCCAGTTGTATTCGAGGACGCTGGGACGGTCGGCGCGGGTGACGGTTGTTTCGGAGACCATGGGTTTGGGCGCATTGGCTACAGAGAGTTGTACGGTTGCGCCTGCATTGCCGAGGTTTCCATTGACATCGAAGGGAGCCCACTCGCGGAGATGCTGAGGATCGGTCAGCGCTTCCCAGACACGCTCGCGGGGATGATTCAGCTCGCGGACGAGAATGAGCGTCCAGTTTTCTCCATCTTTTTTGACCTGCGCGCCAGTTGCGGGTCCCGGGATGTACTGCACCGCCATGATCGGCTCCTGTACTTAAGAATTTGGGGATTGGGAATCTACCACTTCTTGAGTTCGGTGATCTGGATGAGGTTGCCGCAAGTGTCGTTGAGCATGGCAATTTTAGAAGCGGTAACGTCGGTTGGGGGCATTGTGAACGCGGCCCCAACGGCCTTCATGCGTTCATAGTCGGCGTCGATGTCGTCGGTAAGGAAGTTGGCCGCCGGCTGGCTCTGCTGGAAGATGGCCTGCTGGTATGTCTTTGCGGCCGGGTTGTTGTTGAGGGCGAGCTGGAGTTCGGTGGCGTCGGAGTCTTCCTCTGAGGCGACCGTGAGCCAGCGATAGGGGCCGTTGCTGAAGTCGGTCTTCTTCACGAAGCCGAGAACGTCGGTGTAGAAACGGAGAGCCTTCTCCTGGTCGTCGACGTAGACGCTGGTGAGTTTGATCTTCATCGGGATGCTCCTTTCCGGCGTTTTGGGGTGCGGGATTTGCGCTTCGTGACAACGCGTTTGGTGCTGGACTTCTTCTTTGTTTCTTCTGAGAGCTTCATGCGGCCGAGGTGACGTTCGAGGGCGTTGATGAAGGGTGTCCAGAAGCGGCGGTATTCCTCGATCCAACTTGCGGCTTCTTTGAGAGGGGACGCGTTGAGTCGGCAGGGACGCCATTGGGCTTCGCGGCCACGGGCGATGAGTCCGGCTCGCTCGAGCACTTTGAGATGCTTCGAGACCGCGGGCATTGACATCGCGAAAGGCTCGGCGATCTCGGAGACGTTGGTTTCGCCGAGGGCGAGGCGGGCGAGGATCGCGCGGCGGGTGGGGTCGGCGAGGGCGGCGAAGGTATTGCTGAGGTGATCTTGCATATCTATTACACCTACAGGTTAATTAACCTACTGGTTTAATTTAAAACTATGAGGACCAGATGTCAAGAGCAAATAGCTGCCTCATGGTCAGCTCACAAATGAAGCCTGCGGCTGGCGATGCCTGGCTCAGGGCACCTTGAGAAGAGTTTGAACCGCACATACACGATCTGGGCACTCGGTTTAGAATTGCCACGCCTTAGATCGAGAAAGGGTTGCAGGTTCCTGCAGATTGCGATGAAAGATCAGAGATGGATTTGTTCAGAGTTGTTCTGCGCGGCATTGGTGGTGGCGCTGAGTGCATTCAGTGCGACGGCTAATGCACAAGAAACGGCAAACGCTAAATCAGAGACTGCGCGCTATAAGGATGCGAAGGCTCCAATTGCCGATCGCGTTGCCGATCTGCTGCCGCGGATGACGCTGGAAGAGAAGGTGGAACAGCTTAGCTGGTCGTGGCTGCACAACGTGCAGGTGGTAGATCCGACAGGAACGTTTACAACGGAGACGGCGCGGCAGACGGTGGCTGCGGAGTGGAGTCCGGATTTCAAGCTCACGCCCAGGAATGCGGCGATTCTCCGCAATGCCGTTCAGCGACATCAACTGGAGAAGACGAGGCTGGGAATTCCAATTATCTTCCCGGGCGAAGCTCTGCACGGGTACATGGAATACGGAAGCACAAGCTTTCCGCAGGCGCTTGGGCTTGCGGCGACGTGGGACCCAAAGCTCGTGAAGAAGATTTTCACCGAGATTGGGGACGAGGCCGGCTCGCGAGGCGCGGGCCAGGTGTTCTCGCCGGTGCTGGATCTGGCGCGCGATCCGCGGTGGGGACGAACCGAGGAGACTTACGGAGAGGATCCGTTCCTGGTGAGCCGGATTGGTGTAGCGGCGATTGAGGGTCTGCAAGGAGATTCATATACGATCGATCGGCATCACGTGCTGGCGACGGCGAAGCACTTTGCTGTGCACGGTGTTCCGGAAGGCGGGACAAATACGGCGCCGGGAAACATCTCGGAGCGGGTGATTCGAGACAACTATTTCCCGCCTTTCCAGGCTGCGGTGGAAGAGGCGCACGTGGGAAGCGTGATGGCCTCGTACAACGAAATTGATGGCGTGCCTTCTCATGCGAACCGCTGGCTTCTGGACGAAGTCCTGCGGCAGGAGTGGCACTTCGATGGATACATCAGCTCAGACGACAACGGGCTGCAGATGCTGATGGCAACGCATCATGTTGCGCACGACATGGCTGAGGCGGCGCGGATGGGGTTGTCGGCCGGAGTCGACTTTGATATTTCAGATGCGCCGATTTATCCGGATCTTGTGCAACAGGTGAAGCTGGGGCTGGTCGCGGAGAGTGAGGTAGATCGAGCGGTGGCCCGGATTCTAATGACGAAATTCCGGCTTGGGCTTTTCGATAATCCTTATGTCGATCCCGATTATGCAGAGAAGGTGAACAACAGCGCAGAGCACAAGAAACTTGCGGCAGAGGCAGCACGCAAGACGATTGTTCTTTTGAAGAACGAAAAGAATCTACTGCCACTGGATGTGGCGAAGCTGAAGTCGATTGCGGTGATTGGACCGAATGCTGCTGATGTGCACCTGGGGGGATACAGCCGCGATCCGGGGTATGGCGTCAGTGTGCTGGACGGCATCAAGACCAAGGTGGGTGGCAAGGTGAAGGTTTTGTACGCCGAGGGATGCAAGATCACGACTGCTCCTCAGGGATTCCGCGGATGGTGGGCGGACAACGTGGAGTTAGTCGATCCGAAGACGCAGACGGCGTCAATTCAGACGGCGGTCGATGCGGCGAAGAAGGCGGATGTTTCCATCGTCGTTGTGGGGGAGAACGAGAGCACGAATCGAGAAGCGTGGTCGGAGGGTCACCGGGGCGATCGCGATTCGCTGGATCTGCTGGGCGCGCAGAACGACCTGGTGAAGGCGGTGGTCGAGACGGGCAAGCCCGTTGTTGTGCTGCTGCTGAATGGGCGGCCATTGTCAGTGAACTACATCGCCGAGAAGGTTCCAGCGATTCTCGAAGGCTTCTATCTAGGCGAAGAAGGCGGAACGGCGGTTGCAGATGTGGTGTTTGGAGATGCGAACCCGGGCGGAAAATTACCGATTACGTTTCCGCACACTGTAGGCGCATTGCCGGACTACTACAACCACAAGCCGTCCGCAAATCGGAGCTATGAATTCTCTACACGGCAACCACTGTTCCCGTTTGGATTCGGACTGAGCTACACGACGTTCAAGTTCGAGAACCTTAAGGCGGAGCCGCAGGAAATAAGGCAAGGGGGAAAGGCCAGGGTATCGGTAGACGTCACCAATACTGGAACGCGCGAGGGTGATGAGGTTGCGGAGTTGTACATTCATCAGCGCACTGCTTCTGTGACGCAGCCTGTGATGTCGCTGAAGGGGTTCGAACGAGTTACGTTGAAGGCGGGTGAAAAGAGGACGGTGAGTTTCACGGTTACGCCGGAGATGCTGGCGATCTGGAACATCGATATGCAGAGAGTGGTCGAGCCGGGCGTGTTCGAACTGATGGTGGGAGCGAGTTCGGACAAGACCAGTTCTGTGAAGCTGACAGTCACCGGATTGAATGGAGACGCAGGGAAGCCGGTTGCGACAGCTCCGGTGCCTGCTGGCTCGGAGGCGAGCATGGTGAGCAATTTCGACAACGGGAAAATTTCGGCGGCTTACGGCATGTGGATGGCCGCCAATGACACGATGAACGGCGGGAAATCGAACTCGAAGATTGCGATGGTTGAGCCGGGTGCTGCAGAAACAAAAGGTGCGATGCAGGTAACGGGCGAGGTGATTGCCGGCGGCCCGTTCATGTTTGCAGGCGCGCTGTACTCGCCCGGTGCAGGGCCCATGCAGCCGACGAACTTGTCGAAGAAGAACTCGATCAGCTTCTGGGCCAGGGGAGACGGGAACACGTACACGATGCTGGTGCTGACGGCGTCGCGCAATGGGCAGAACGGAGAGGCTCCGGCGATGACGTCATTCACAGCGGGAGCGGAGTGGAAGCAGTTCACATTTCCCTTCTCGACGTTTGAGACGGATGGCAGCGATATCAGCGGAATCGGATTCCTTCGCGCACAGGAGGTCGGGAAGTTCCGGTTCCAGATCGACGAGTTGGAAATCAAATAGCTGAGGCTTGGAGCGGATCGTGCTTAGCGCAATCCGCCCCGGCTGAGAGCAACCTTGGCGGCCCGATAGCCGCACATCCCGTGAACGCCGCCGCCGGGAGGCGTCGATGAGGAGCAGAGGAAGAGATTCGGTGCACTGGTCTCGTAGGTAAGCGCGGTGGGGCGCAAAAGAAACTGTTTCATCGTCATTGCGCCACCACTGATGTCCCCGCCGATGAGGTTCGCGTCCATGCGTTCGAGGATTGCCGGCGTTGAGACGTAGCGCGTCATGATGCAATCGCGGAAGCCCGGAGCAAATCGCTCGATTTGCGCCTCGATGCGATCGGTCATGTCCACTGTAGATCCGTTGGGAACGTGGCAGTAGGCCCACAGAGTGTGTTTTCCATCCGGTGCGCGAGTCGGATCGAAGATGGATGGCTGAGCAACGAGAACGAACGGACGTTCGGGGTTGCGGCCTTCATTAACTAGGCGTTCAGATTCAGCAATCTCTTCCAGCGTTCCGCCGAGGTGCAGGCTGATGGCACGACGACACTCGCGGGCACGCCACGGAACGGGACGAGAGAGTGCGTAATCGATTTTGAAGGCGCCCGGTCCGCGTTTGAAGCGGAGCATCAGATCGCGGAAGCCGGGAGTGAGGGATTCGCCGGCTATGTCTACGAGTTGAAGCGGCGAGGTATCGAAGAGCGTAAAGACGTCGGGGGCATCCCATGAGCGGAAAGCGTCTGCGTCGATGCGTGTGCCGGTGTGGAGTCTGCCTCCAAGGCTCTCGAAGGTCCGGATCAAGGCATTCGTGATGGACTGGGAGCCGCCGCGCGGAACGGGCCATCCGACCTTGGGAGTGATGGCGCCAAAGATGATTGCAATGGCTGAAGTCAGCGCGTCATCAAGATCGAGGAAGGAATGTGCGGCGAGTCCAGCGAAGAGAGCACGGGTTCGTGGATGTTTGAAGTGGCGTGTGGCAAGGCGGCGCGCAGATTGGAACGCGCCGAGACCGAAGCGAGCCATCAGCCAGGGATGGCGCGGAATGCGGACAACTGGACCGAGGGCCTCCTGCGCGAAGATTTCCCAGTTGTCGACGATCGGCTGGACGAGTTTGCGCCAGGCCTTTGCGTCGGGGCCGAATTCCCTGTCCTGGTCAGCAAGGTCGCGATGGAGAACGACAGCGGTACCGTCGTCCAGGGGATGGGCGAGCGGAAATTCTCCGTGAATCCACTGAAGGCCGTGATCGGCGAGCGGTAGCGTTGTGAAGAACGGCGAGCCGACAGCCATGGGATGGACTGCGGACCCGAAGTCGTGCAAAAAGCCGGGCAGGGTTAGGGGAAGCGTGCGCGCGCCGCCGCCGGGGATAGTCTCGGCCTCGAAGACTTCGACGGGGACGCCGGCCTGCGCGAGGGCGATTGCGGCGGAGAGACCGTTGGGGCCGGAGCCGATGATGCAGGCGCGCTTCATACAATCATTCTCCCAAAATTAGCCGACTCAGACGAAAATTGAGCGACTTGGGTTTTAATCGTGCACCGGCAGATCTTCGGGCCATTGCACTACGGCAGTCTGGCCCTCAGGAGTTTTGGTGAGTTCGGGTGCGTACATACCAAGTGGTTCGCGACGCCACCAGTTCCCTGTTTCGCGCTTCTCTTCACGGGTCGTGAACCAGTATTGACCCAGCATCGCTCGCACGTATCGAGGAGGCGTGTGGGGGAAGGGGTTGCTACGGAAGAGGTCGAGGACGTCTTTGTCGTTTTCGAGGAGGCGTTCTTCGGTGAGGGGGACGATTTCGTTCTGGTGCCAGTCGCCGAGGGAGGCGAACCAGAGGTTCCAGTCGAAGCGCGGCTGGTAGGGCGCGTAGATGCGCGGCGCTTCGTTGAGCGACTGGGGTTTGTTGCGGAAGAGATAAGGGGTCCAGTTCTGGCCGTCGTTTGAGCCCTGGAACTCGATTTCATAGCGGCCGTTGGTCATGATGGCGAAAAGGCCGTACTGGTTGGCGATGCGGAGAGGATCGAGAAGTGCAATGGGCTTGGTGGGCAGCGGCAGAGTACGAAACGGGAGAAGCAGCATCTGGGCGGTGGTGTTGTAGAAGATCCATGTGAGCATGACTGCTGCGATGGCGAGGCGAAGGGCGCTGAGGTGATTGTGCACCCGGTGCGAGAACCGTAGTTCAAATGCTTCAGCGCTTTCGAGATCCGGATGTGGGCCGGAATCGTCCGCGTTTTCTGGAGTCGGCTGTTTGTATTGTGGACGGAAACCTGACAAGCGGTCGGGAACGAGCGGCAGAAGAAATCGATCGTCGAGTAGCAGGAAGCCCAGCGAGAGAACGAGGTAGTTGAGGAAGGTGTAGTTTGCTGTGAGAATGACGCCGATCTCCCAGGGCGTGACGATAAAGAAGCAAATGATGCGAATGCGTCGCGGCAGGAAGAGCATCCACACGAGGCCGAGTTCGAGAATGAGCGTACCTGCGGCGCTGGCGGCGTGAAACCAGTGCGGCAGATGCTGCGTGTACCAGCCGACCCAGGTGGGGAGCGGACCATTCTGGTAGTACTGGTCCATCGCAGTGAGGGTGCGCCATTGGCGATCTCCGCTGATCAGCTTGACGAGTCCCGACTCGAAGTAGATGCGAAACCACTCCCATTGAAGCAGAAAGAGGCTGGCACGGGATGGTGGTGTTGCGGGGCCGAGGCCGGGACGGAGACCGCGCGGAACAAAGAAGAGCGCGATGAATCCGGCTTCAAGGAGCATGCCATCGGATTGGTAATTGGAGAAATCCTGCGCAGCGGAAACGAATGATAGAAAACAGACGAAGCAGATGAAAAAGCTAAGGCGCGGCCAGAGATTCAGGAATGCCGCGATGGATGCCATTAGGCCAATCCAGGTGACGATCATCAGCGCGTGCGAACTTGAAGAGATCCAGAAGAGCGTGGGTGCGAACCAGAACTTCGCGACGGGATAGGCTCCGGCTACGGCGGGAAGATAGTCGTGTACCGGAAGAATCCCCTGTGGACCGATGAGGCCTCTTATTTGAAACAACAATGAGTAAAACGCAGAGAAGTAGATGGCTGCGAGCGCGCGCAGAAAGATCCAGCGTGGCATGAGACGACTAGGCGCGCCCCGATCGGAGCCGAACAGCCAATGGATGATTTTTGCGCGGTCTCTAGCCGGGTGATCGAGACCGGCTGGCAGGAGCTCGGGGGTGCGCTCAAGCATATACAAGGATAGCGGGCTACTGCTTCGCTGTCATGCAGCGGCTTCAGGCTGAGGAGGTCGCCACAGGCGAGTGAGAGCTCCGCCAGAGCCGTTGAGCGGGTCGGACGCGGGGAATGGAAGCGTGCGCATGCGATCGCGATCGGTCTGCGAGGGCGCGCTGCGGCAAATATCCCACGATTGCTGCGGAGGATAGTCGCCGACGACGAGGAAGTCAGGCGAGGCCTGCAAGCGGCAAAGGCCTGTACCGGTCGGAAGCACTACAACATCTCCGGCTGTGACCGTAAGTTCATGCCCGCCGGGGCCACCGGTGCATCGCCATCTGCAATGCCGAGAACTTCGTGTGCGGTGGAGTGATAGTGATGAAAGTCGTAAACTCCGTCCCGCCACTGCGGCGGCCACGCCGCGCATCGGAGCGGCTGTCAATCCTCGATTCGGATCGCCACATCATCCCGCCGATCGTTGTCGGCAGCACCGAGTTGGCGAGCCGGACCAGTACCCTCTTCCCGCGCGGTTCGCATTCTAATTTGCTATCCGTTCCATTGTGACGTTTATGCAAAGAGAATGGTGGAAGCACGCCTTCGGCGTGGTGAAAAGCGAAAGCACGCCGCGCCTACAGCGCGGGATGATGCTGCATTTGTCTCAACTCTCTGTAATGACAACCGCAGAATAAGTAAAAGTTGGTATCTGCATCGTGATCTCATACCAAAGAAAATGGAGCAGGAATAACCCTGCCCCACTGTAAAAGTAACAATTAGTTCCTAGCTGCAACCGCTGGTTGAGCCGCAGCTCATGCAGCGGTAGCAGCTGCCATTGCGGACCATGATGGCGCCGCAGGTGGAGCAGCTTGGGGCGTCGCCCATCTCATACATGCCACGCATGGCGTCGGACGCGTGGAAGAGCCCACGATCCTGCAAAGCCGGAGCGGTGCTGGATGATGAAGCGGCGCTCGTGGTGTCAGGCGGGATGCTGCCCCCTGGAGCGGAGGTGCTGCCCATGCCGGTGTAGGAGCGCTTTGCCATTTCTTCAGCGAGACGCGAGAGCTGATTGTGCTCGTCGGGTTCTGGTTCACTGTCGGAGAGGATGGTTGGAGTTTCCGGGATCGGAGCAGCCTGCGGAGCGAGTCCTGCGAAGAGCGTGAGCTGTTCGCCGGAGAGGAAGCGCAGGTTGAGCCAGCGGAAGATGTAGTCCATGAGGCTCTTGGCGTAGCCTATCTGCTCGTTGCCGGTCCAGCCGGAGGGCTCGAAGCGGGTGTGAGCGAATTTTTCGCAGAGCACACGCAGCGGAACACCATGCTGCAGCGCGAGGGAGATGGAGGTTGCGAACGCATCCATGAGGCCGGATACAGTAGAACCTTCCTTCGCCATCTTGATGAAGATTTCGCCGGGTTGGCCCGTGGGATACAGACCGACAGTGATGTAACCTTCATGACCTGCGATGGAAAACTTGTGCGTGATAGAAGCACGCTCTGCCTGAAGGCGGTGACGGATGGCGCGCGGCGGTGCGTTGAGATCCTGAGATTGCGGTTCGGTTGCCAGAGCTGCGGTGAGTTGCGGAACGGTGGTGGCCCTGGCGATCTCTTCGAGCGCCCGCTGGAAAGCGCCGGCAGCGGAGACGACCGACTTGGCTGTGACTTCAAGCTTGTCGCTGATCTTGGCTTCGAGCGTCTTGAGGTCGGCTTCGGCAGCGGGTTGGCCGGCGGCAAGCTGCGCGATTACACGCTGCCCGGCTATATCGAGAGCCGTGACATCCTTTTTGGCGTCCATGCTGGTGTTCAGCGGCTGGGTGCCCTTGGAGCCGTCACGATAGATAGCGACCGCCTTGATTCCCTGCCGCCAGCTTTCGGCGTATGCCTCGGCGATGTCTTCGACTGTGGCTTCTTGCGGAAGGTTCACGGTCTTTGAGATTGCGCCGGAGAGGAACGGTTGAGTTGCGGCCATCATCTTGATGTGGCCCATATATTGGATGGAGCGCGTGCCCTTGGCCGGTTTGAACGAGCAGTCGAAGACCGGCAGGTGCTCGGACTTGATTCCGGGAGCGCCTTCAATGGTACCGGTGGCGTCGATGTAGCTGACGATAGCGTCGACCTGGTCGTTGTTGTAGCCGAGCTTGAAGAGCGCTGCAGGCACGGTGTTGTTGACGATCTTGATCATGCCGCCGCCAACGAGCTTCTTGTACTTGACGAGGGCGAGATCGGGTTCGATGCCGGTGGTGTCGCAATCCATCATGAAGCCGATGGTGCCGGTGGGCGCGAGTACGGTGGTCTGCGAATTGCGATAGCCGTAGCGCTCGCCATAGACGAGAGCCATGTCCCAGCACTCGCGGCTGGCTTCAATGAGGGCTTCGAGTTGCGGAAGCATGAAGGGCTCGCCAGTGTTGCGCGACTTGCCAATATTGTTGACTTCGGCGCGGTGCATGCGGATGACGTTGAGGAACGGCTCGCGATTGACGTAGAAGCCGGGGCAGGCTCCGCCCTGGCGCTCGACGCTGGCCGTGAGCGGCGTGGCCGATGCAAGCGAAGGAGCGTTGGCAGCGAGGACGGCTGACTGGAGATAAGCCTGTCCGCACATGATGGCGGTGAGAGCTGCGGCGAGATCGCGACCGGTTGCGGAGTCGTAGGGAATGCCAAACGACATGAGCAGCGCGCCGAGGTTTGCGTAGCCGAGGCCGAGCGGGCGGTAATCATGCGAGTTGCGCGCGATCTTCTCGGTGGGGTAGCCCGAGTTGTCGACCAGGATCTCCATGGCCGTGATGACAACGGAGATGGCGTGACGATACTCGGGGATGTTGAACACACCGTTCGACGAGACGAACTTCATGAGGTTGAAGCTGGCCAGGTTGCAGGCCGAGTTGTCGAGGAACATGTACTCGCTGCATGGATTGGAGGCGTTGATGCGGGCAGTGTTTTTCGACGTGTGCCACTTGTTGATGGTGGTGTCGAACTGGAGACCCGGATCGCCGCAGTGCCAGGTAGCATCCGCGATCTTGCGCATGATCTCGCGGGCCTTGAAGGCGTGCACGGGCTTCGAATCCTTGACGCCTTTAGTCCAGTACTCGCCGTCGTTCTCGTATGCGCGCATGAACTCGTCGGTAACGCGGACGGAGTTGTTGGCGTTCTGGAAGAAGATAGACGAGAAGGCCTCGGAGTCAGGTCCAGAGCCGTCGTAGCCATTGCGGATGAGCGTGTGTGCCTTAGCTTCTTCCTTTGACTTGCACTCGATGAAGTCGATGATGTCAGGGTGCTCGGCGTTGAGAATTGCCATCTTGGCGGCGCGACGGGTTTTGCCGCCGCTCTTGATGACGCCCGCGAAGGCATCGAGCCCGCGCATGAAGCTGAGTGGGCCGCTTGCTGTTCCGCCACCGGTGACGCCTTCGTGGCTGGAGCGGAGCGAGCTGAAATTGGTGCCGGTACCGGAACCGAATTTGAAGAGCAATGCCTCGGTCCGGGCGAGGTCCATGATGCCCTCCATCGAGTCATCGACGGAGTTGATGAAGCAGGCGGAGCACTGCGGATTCTTGTAGCCGGTTGCGGCATGCAATACGCCGCCGGTGGCTGGATCCCAGTGCCAGTTGGCGCCGGCCGCATGCGGCTCAAGCCGATCGCAGCCCACGTTGAACCATACAGGCGAGTTGAAGGCCACCTTCTGCGTGAGCAGCATGTGCGCCAGTTCGTCATGGAAGATCGCGGCGTCGTTGGCGCTGGCAAAGTAGCCGCCGGTGATGCCCCATTCGCGGACGGTCTCAGCGACTCGGGAGATGAGCTGGCGCACGCCTGTCTCGCGCTCGGGGGAGCCGATAGTGCCGTGCAGGTATTTCGAGGCGACAATGTTGGTCGCGGTCATGGACCAGTCGACGGGGATGTCGACGTCCTTCTGCTCGAAGATGGTGTTGCCCTTGCTGTCGGCGATGAGGGCGGTGCGGCGCTCCCACTTGACTTCGTCGTAGGGGGAGACCCCTTCCGTGGAGAAACGGCGTGAAAATGTCAGGCCACCCTGGATCTTTGGGGTCTGCAGGGCTGCATCGGTAGTTGTCTGAAGGTGGGCCTCGTTCATCGATTTCTCTCCATTGGCAATTTCTTAAAAACACTTGTCCCTGAGGCGTGTTACAGCCAAATCTGGGGGGATAAGTCCTGCAGCGAACGGAAAAACGGGGGCTTCTCTGACCGCGGGTTTTTCTGTCTTTATGCGGGCTGCAAGAGGCCAAAGATTAAAGTCTCTTTACAGCCGCAGATGCAAAAATAGCGCTGTCCGTAGGGCCTGTCAACCATAAACCACAACATATTGTGTTTAGCTGGTAATTACCGACTCAGGGCTCTAAACCCGGGCATTCAGGCTGTGGAAAGTGCCAAAATGGGCCTGACTGGCGGATTTCGCGGTTCTGAATTGCCCAAAACCCAGTGCAGAAGCGGTCTTGCAAACACCGTCCGTTGTGAAATCCAAGACTAGAGCGGGAACAGGGTACATACAA
>Ga0157376_10000486_pt1 | contig 25640 bp, 19 predicted proteins | sample M45metaG_FD_121801 | JGI IMG/M metagenome (GOLD analysis project Ga0157376, IMG submission 121801) | Miscanthus rhizosphere microbial communities from Kellogg Biological Station, Michigan, USA - M4-5 metaG | ecosystem: Host-associated > Plants > Roots > Rhizosphere > Soil | place: USA: Michigan...
CAGTTGGTATTACACCATGATCCAGGATCGCTTTAACAGCCGCTGGAATCAGCCGGTGTCGCTGGTTGCCAGCGGGCAAAAACTCACGACTACCGTTCACATCACGATCCGCCGGGACGGCACAATCGCGGATGTCTCGCTGGCCCACTCTTCCGGTAACGCGCTGATGGACGAATCGGTGATGACTGCGGCCCGGAATGTCACCGTGATTCAAGCCCTGCCGGACGGTCTCGGCAACGGCGATACGTTCTCCATCAACATTAACTTCGATTTGACACAGTAGGCGCTCGACCTTTCCCATCAAACCCGCTCACACTTCACCCGCACACCATGAAAAAACTCCTCGTCCTCTCCGCGTTGCTGACCACTGGCGCACTCACGGTTCATGCCCAGGAAACGCCCACCATCACCATCAGCAAGAGCGACAGCATCGCGATTGCCGTTCAAGGCATCGGCGGGTCGGAAGGGCCGACGGTGAGTCGCGTGCTGAGCAATGACCTCACGCTCTCCGGGGCATTCAAAATCACGCCCCAGGGCAGCGCAGGCTTCATTGTGAGCGGCTCGTCGGGCGGCAGTTCATTGCAGGGCAAAGTCGTCGATCCCTCGGGACGCACCGTGCTTTCCAGCACCTACAGCGGCAGTGCCCGCAACCAGGCCCATCAATTTGCGGACGACATTGTAGAGACGATTACCGGGCACAAAGGCATCGCCACTTCCACCATCGCCTTCTCCGCCACCCGCACAGGGCGCAAGGAAATCTATGTGGCCGATTACGATGGCAACAATGCCCGCCAGATCACGCATGACAATGCGCTGAGCGTTGCGCCGAGTCTCAGTGCCGATGGGCACCGCCTCGTTTATACCGGCTACCAGAGCGGCTATGCGGATATTTACCTGATCAATCTCTCCAGCGGCCAGCGCGAGCACATCATCAAGTTCCCCGGCACCAATTCCGGCGCAGCCTTTTCGCCCGATGGCGACCGGCTCGCCCTCACCGTGAGCAAGGATGGCAACCCCGAACTCTACACCACCAGCGCCAGCGGTGGCGGTGCGCACCGTCTCACCCACACCCGGGGCGTCGAGTCCTCGCCCACCTGGTCACCCGATGGCCATGAGCTCATTTATTCGTATGACGACAGCGGCAGTCCGCAGCTCTATCGCATCTCCTCGGGCGGCGGGAGCGGCGAGCAGATCAGCACCGGCTACGGCTATTGCACCGAACCCAACTGGTCACCCGATGGCAAAAAGGTCGCCTTCACCGTACGCTCCGGCGGCTTTCAGGTCGCAGTGCTCAATCTCGATGGCGGCGGCTCGAAGATCGTGGCGGAAGGTCAGGACCCGGCCTGGGGCCCGGATTCGCGCCACCTCATCTTCACCGATGGCGGCAGCATCGTGCTGCTCGATACGGTCACAGGACGTCGCGTCACGATTGTAAGCGGACTGGGCAGTGCGACCGAGCCCGCGTGGTCACGATAGAAGATCGCCTTGCTTAGGCGGTCGTTACCAAGGCGCTTCATTTTTTCCGTCAAAATTCCGCTGCGGGGTTGAATAAAACTCGCCTTTCTCCCATCGTTACTACACACCAATTCAAACAACCATGCGCATTCTTCGGATTTCTCTCTCGCTTGCACTCATTGCCCTCCTTCCGGCTTGCAAAAACCTCGGCCATAAAAATGGGGATTACGCAGGAACGGACGGCGATTATGTCAACGGCACTCCGCTGCCGGATCGTCAGGACGGCGTGTCCTTCCTGAGCAACAATGTGGATCGCAACCGCTTCAAGCCGGTTTACTTCGGCTTCGACAGCTACGTGGTTAGTGGCGACCAGACGGCGAATCTGGACAGCGTGGCCGACGCGGTTAAAAGCGAAGGCAATACGGTGATCGTCGCCGGCTTCACCGACGAACGTGGCACGCCGGAATACAACCGTGCCCTGGGCGAAAAGCGCTCCGAAGCGGTTCGCGAATATCTGCTGAGCCATGGCGTTTCGGCGGACAAGGTTCAAACCGTCAGCTTCGGCGCCGATATGCCTGCAGATGCCGGGCATGACGAAAGCGCATGGGCAAAAAACCGCAGGGCTGAATTTGGTGTCACCAAGTAACGCCACTCCCACTTCCACCTCCACCGTTTCCGTGGTGATGCCCGTTTATAACGAGGCCGCCACGGTGGAGAATATTATTGCCACGGTGCTGGCGCAGCCATGTGTCACCGAGCTGGTCGCCGTGGACGATTGTTCCCGGGATGGCTCGTGGGGGGTGCTGCAACAAATCGCAGCCCGCACCGAGCCACTCGTGCTCCGGCAAACCGGCCAGCCCGACCAGTTGGTCGAGATCGCGGGGCGCATGCGGGTCTTCCATCACGACGTCAACCAGGGCAAAGGCGCGGCCTTGCGCACGGGCATCAGCCATTGCACGGGGGAGATTGTGCTCATCCAGGATGCCGATCTGGAATATGACCCGGCCGAGTATCCCCGATTGCTGGCGCCCATTCTAAATGGAAAGGCCGACGTCGTTTTCGGCTCCCGGTTTCTCGGCGGCGGATCGCACCGGGTGCTCTATTACTGGCATTTCCTCGGTAACATGGTGCTCACCCAGCTTTCCAACATGTTCACCAACCTGAACCTTACGGATATGGAGACCTGCTACAAAGTCTTCCGCCGGGAGTGGATTCAGCGCATCACCATCGAAGAAAACCGCTTTGGCTTTGAACCGGAAATCACCGCCAAGCTCGCCCGGCTCAAGCCCCGGATCTATGAGGTGCCCATCTCTTATTACGGGCGCACTTATGAGGAAGGTAAAAAGATCGGCTGGAAGGATGGGTTCAGCGCCCTGCGTTGCATCCTCAAATATAACCTGCTAGGGTAGGAGTATTTACGAATTTTTTGGGGTCTTGGAGAGGCATAAAGTGGCGCGCAGCTTCCACCGACCCTGCGGGGCGGATGATTTTATTGATGGTCAACCGGTGGTTGTCACCCCCGGCTAGTTTCCAGCGTCCCTCCGGGACTAAGAATAGCGTTGCTCTGTAGAAATGATGGGGAACGCGCCCGCTGTAGCGGCGGTCTGTGACCGTCGCCAAGGTGGCTCCTCTATGGAAACAACAGCGACGGTCACAGACCGCCGCTACAGCCAAGGTGGTTTCTACAAATCAGCATGGCGTCAATTCACAAACCCCACCCAGACCAGCTATGACAGGTAAAAGCACCTCGTCGGGATCCTATTTTCACGAGGGGAAACCTCTCTGATCCATTTCTCTGCGCCGCTGCGTCTCGGCGGTTAAATCCCCCTCCCCTCTTTTCCCTTGGACGAAGTGCCCAACCCCTGCTTAACTTGCCCTCCCATTTTTGGGGGATTTAATTACCATTTACACTCATTTTTCGACCAATGATCTATCACGCTCTTTCCATTCTTGGTGACGCCACGCCTCCCGCCGCTCCGCAAGGCCCCGGCGGCGGCAGCATGATCATCTACATGGTGTGCCTCGGCGCCATTTTCTACTTCATGCTCATCCGTCCGCAGGCCAAGAAACAGAAGGAGCAGCAGGCGTTGATCAACTCGGTGAAGACCGGCGACAAGGTCGTGACCAGTTCCGGCATTCATGGCCTCGTCTCCAATGTAAAAGACACCACCGTGATTGTGAAAATCGCCGAGAACGTGAAAGTCGAAATCGAAAAATCGGCCATCGGCACCGTGCTGAAGCGCAGCGACAGCGAGCCCGCTGCCGCCAGCTAATCGCCCGGTCTTCCTCACCCCCCACCCTCTTTTCTCACCGCCTAACTCTTACCTCTCACTCTTATGAGTCCCGCCCTGACCTTTACCTTCGGTCTCGTCCTCCTGCTCCTCTTCGGCTGGTACATCGCCACGGATTTTGCCGACCGCAAACGCATCCTCGGTACCGTGCTGACGATTATGATCGCGGCCTTCTGTATCTCGGTCATCAATCCACCTTCGGAAAAGATCCAAAAGGGCATCGACATCAAGGGCGGCACCACGTTCCTCATTCGACTGGTCCGGGACAATGAGAACACGCAGCCCATCACCACCGACATGGTGAATCAGGCCGTCGAAGTAATTCGCAATCGTATTGACCCGAACGGCGTCAAGGAACCCGTGATTTCTCCCGAGGGAACCGATCGCATCTCGGTCCAGATCGCCGGTCTTGACCCATCGAAGGTGAATGAAACCCGGGAGCTCCTGCAAAAGGTCGCCAAGCTCGAATTCCACATTGTGCACCCGCAGAGCGATTCCTTGCTCCAGCAGATTCAAGCAGGTGAAGCGATCATTCCGCCCGGCTACCGCATTGCAAACCTGACCGAGCACAGCGACACCGGCAAGCCGCTCAATGGCAAGATCCTCATCAAGTCCAAGGCGGACCTGCTCGGCAAGAGTGTGACCCGCGCCGGAGCCAGCTATGGCCAGCAGGGCTGGGAGGTCAATCTCTCCTTCGACTCCGATGGTGCGCAAAAGTTCTACGACCTCACGAAACAGGTGCATGATGAAAACGGCCGCCTGGCCATCGTGATGGATGGCGACGTCATCTCCGCCCCGAGCTGCCAGAATGGCGCCATCGCCGGTGGCAACTGCCAGATTACTGGCAACTTCACCGAGCAGGAAGCCCGCAGCCTGGCAAGTTCGCTGAACAACCCGCTGTCCACCCCGGTGAAAATCGAGGAAGAGCGCAGTTCCTCCTCCACCCTCGGCGCGGATGCGATCAAGAGCGGCCTTTACTCCGGCGTTGCAGGTCTGGCGTTTGTCGTCGCCTTCATGATCCTTTACTATCGGCTCGTTGGTTTTATCGCGATTGTCGCCCTCTTTGTGAACTGCATCATGGTGCTGGGAGCGATGGCCGTCTTTGGCAGCGTGCTCACCCTGCCCGGTATCGCGGGTATTGTGCTCGGCATCGGTATCGCAGTGGATGCGAACGTGCTCATCTACGAGCGTCTGCGTGAAGAGCTCGACCAGGGCAAGCAACTCAAGCCCGCCATCGACGCCTCCTACAGCAAGGCCTTCAGCGCCATCTTCGACGCGCACGTCACCCAATTCCTCACCTCGGCCATTCTCATCTGGTTTGCCAGCGGTCCGGTGAAGGGCTTTGCGGTCACGCTCACCATCGGCATCGTGGCCTCCATGTTCTCGTCGCTGCTGGTCACCCACACCTGTTTCTCGTGGGCCTTCCGCCTCAACTGGCTGCAGAGCGTTTCGATGCTGCACCTCATCAAGAGCAAGGGCTTCGACTTCCTGGGCAAGGCGCGTCCGTTTGTACTCACCTCGATCGGCCTCACCATCCTTTCCATCGGCATCTTCACCTATCGCGGCCAGGGCAACCTCGGCGCGGATTTCAAGGGCGGCGATCTCGTCTCCTTCTCCTCCAGCCAGAAGGTGACCCCCGATCAAGTGCGCCCCGTGCTGGCTGAAATCGGTCTCGGCAAAGCCTCCATTCAGTCCGAGAAAAATGCGGATCATGACCTGATCACCATCCGCAGCGACTCCGACACGGCCGACAAGATCAAGGCTCAGCTCACGAAGGCGCTCCCGGGCGCGGACTTGAACTTCGAGCAGACCGAGCACGTCGGCTCCCTCGTGGGCAGTGAACTGGCGACCAAGAGCGCCATCGCCATGGGCCTGGGCCTGCTCGGCATCTTCATCTACGTGACCTTCCGTTTCGAGACCTCCTTCGCGGTAGGTTCACTGGTGGCGCTGGCGCATGACTTGATCATCACGCTCGGCTTCTTCGCCCTGAGCGGTCGCGAGCTTTCGCTGATCATGGTCGGCGGGTTCCTCACCATCGCGGGTTACTCGATCAACGACAAGATCGTGGTCTTCGACCGCATCCGCAGCGGCCTGCGCGCCAAGACCGGCGATTCCGTGCGCAACATCATGAACACGGCGATCAACGATACGCTCTCGCGCACCATTCTCACCGGCGGCACCGTGCTTCTCACCGTGCTGGCGCTGTATATCTTTGGCGGCCCGGTCCTCAACGATCTCGCCTTCGCCTTCCTCATCGGCGTGATCGTCGGCACCTACTCCTCGATCTTCATCGCCTCGCCCATTGTCCTCTGGTGGAGTGGCCACAAGGGCGGCAACCTCCGCAGCGAAGTGAAGCGCAGCGAAGAGGTGGAGGCCAAGGCGTAAGCCAGCCCTGACTCACTGACCGGGCTGGATCGGCGTCGCCTTTCCGTCCTGAATATTTACCATGATGGCGGAGGTCCGAAAGACCTCCGCTTTTTGCTGCGCATTGAGTGCCCAGACCTCGACCACGCAGGAGGTGCGTCCTACCGAAGCCACGTGGCTGTAAATCTTGATGATGTCGCCATTGCGCACCGGGGATTGAAAGTTGAACTCGCGGACCAGCTTCGTGACAAACGCACCCGGGAAGGCGAGCGAGGCGGCGTTGTAAGCCATCTCATCCGCCCACTGCATCATAAAACCGCCGAAGAGCGTGCCGGCGTGGTTGAGAAATTCCGGCCGGATGAGCAGCGTCTTTTCGTGAACCGGATAGGAAGAACCGGAGGATTCGGGCGCGGTTTTCATGGCCATATTATAAATCGAAGAAGCGATAGAGCTTGGAGAGGAAGCCGGCGGCGTATTGCGCCCGGCGCTCGGTGACCTCCTGGCTTTGGGTGACGGTTTCCAGCAGCCCCTCGGTTTCCATCTGCCGCTGGGCCAGCAGGTCGCTCAGGTTTTGAAGCAGTTCCGGGCTTTCCTCCACGATCGCGGCAAAGGCAGCCTTCTGGATTTCCATCACCTCGCAGTCACCCTCGGCGATCACGGTGGCTGAACGGGCAGCCCCGGTCAGCAGGGACATTTCGCCAAAACAATCCCCTGCCTTGAGGGTGGCCACCTTGGTCTGGTGACCATTCCTGCGCACCAGGACGGCCACGGACCCCCGCATGAGAACGAACATGGAATCGCCCCTGTCGTCCTGCTTGATAATGTGCTCCTGGGCACCAAACTGGAAGGAGCGCGCCTCCGCCACCATCCGCTCGATCTGGGAATCGGAAAGATCGCGAAACACTGGCTGCCGTCGCACGAGGGTACGCTGACGATTCGATTGCGGCGAGGAGGCCGCGCCCTTGCGCGGCTCGATCTGCAAGGTGCGAATCGGAAACGGAATCACGATTTGCGCCCGTTTCAGTGCATACCAGATATTCGTCCGCACCGCATCGCAAGTGTCGTTGTAGAGCGCCTGGTTTTCCATCCAGAACTTCACTTCGTAGATGATGGCTGAATCGCCGAAATCCACCAGGAAGGCCTTCGGTGCAGGAGAGGGAAGAACACTCGGCACGCCCTGCATGGCGCTCAGGAGCACTTGTTTCACCTTGTTGGGTGGCTGGTTGTAATCAACCCCGACACGCAACCGCATTGCATACTGCGGCACGGGCTGGTTGAGGTTCACGATCGTGTTCTTCACGATCTGCGCGTTGGGAATATCGAGGCTGATGTGGTCGTTGGTCCGCAGCCGGGTGGAGCGCCAGTTCACTTCCAGCACCTCGGCATACTGGTCGTCCACCTTCAACCAGTCGCCTTGTTTGAATGGTCGGCCGATTTGCAGCGCGATCCCGGAAATGATGTTGCCCAGCAAATCCTGCATCGCAAAGCCGATGATGCCCACCACCACGGTAGAACTGAACACCACGCTGTCCACCGCCTCGCCGTAGTAGTATTTAAGCACCAGCAGCGCCACCAGGATGATGGTCACCAGCGCGAGCGTCTGCCGCAGCAGCTTGGGAATCGAGGTGTGCCGCTTCCCTTCAAAGTAGGCATCCCAGATGTAGTGATCGGTCAACGCCAGCAGGAAGGCCGTAGCCAGGATGGCGAGAACGAAAGGGAAGACGTCGAGGAACTGCAGCCCCTCCCATGCGATGCTGATTCCGGCAATCTTCAGCGGGACATAAATAGCCAGCGCGATACAAAAGAGTTTGTACAGACCGCCGAGCCGGACCCCGGCCTTGCGCTTGAGCAGACGCCCGATGCCGACGCCGGTAAAATAAATGAGCGGGGTCGCGAGAAAAAACCAACCCTTGGGTAACGACATCGGGAGCGCAAATGCCATGCCCGCAGTTTTCTCTCCGCGCCCCTCGAACCGCAATCAAATAGAGCGATTCCCGGAAGTAATTTCCCGAATGAATTTCGCCCCCATGGTCACTTCCCATCCAAAACGGATGTCAGGTTGAGCGCAATGCAGTCGAAACATCTCTGATTATTTTTCTGGCCCGGCTGGCGCTTCTTGACCGCCAAGGACTCCCTCGCTTTCCCGGCGCAGAAATAGCTGGAGATTGCCCCACCTTCGCCCACTGGCGTCTCGCTCCGCCCGGCTCTTCACTTCGTTCAGAATGACAGCGTTTTTCCAAACGCAGGTGAGCCACGGCGCGGTTTCAGAAATTGATTTCGAGAATTACGTCAAAAACCACCGGCGGCTGGATTTCAGCACACCGGTGGTTTTTTAAAGGATCGTTCGAAACGGTCTAGGACAGTTCGGCCGAAAACTTCACGATCTCCGAAAAAGCACGGGGATCGAGGCTGGCGCCGCCAACAAGGGCACCATCGATGTCCGGCTGGGACATGAGCGCCTTGGTGTTCTCGGGCTTCACGCTGCCGCCATACTGGATGCGAATCTTGTCCGCCACCGCCTGGCTGCTGATCTCGGCCAGCACCTTGCGGGTGAAGGCGTGCGCTTCCTGCGCCTGGTCGGGCGTGGCGGTACGACCGGTGCCGATGGCCCAGACGGGCTCATAGGCAATCACGATCTCGTGCAGGTCTTCGGCGCTGAGGCCGGCCAGACTGCCCTTGAGCTGGGTATCGAGGACTTCCTCAACCTTGCCCGCGTCGCGTTCCACCAGCGTTTCACCGATGCAGACGATAGGCTTGAGATTGGCTTCCAGCGCGGCCTTCGTCTTCTTGTTGACGATTCCATCCGTCTCGCCGTAAAGGCTGCGACGTTCGCTGTGGCCAAGGATGACATGACGGACGAACAACTCGCGCAACATGCTCGCGCTGATTTCGCCGGTGAAGGCACCACTTTTTTCGGCGGACATGTTCTGTGCCGAGAGGTTCACGGTGTGGACCTTTGAAAGCAGCTCGGATACTTTGGGAATTGCGGTGAAAGGCGGGGCAATCACGATTTCCACGCGCTTTTCGTCCCCGATTTCGCGGAGGAAGGTCTCGATGTAGGAAGTTGCCTCTCCCACCGTCATATTCATCTTCCAGTTCGCAGCGATGATTTTCTTTCGCATAGTTGGGTTGGTTCTAATCGTTCCGATTATTTCTCATTCAGTGCGGCCACGCCGGGCAGCACCTTGCCTTCGAGCAGCTCGAGGCTGGCACCGCCGCCGGTCGAGGCGTGCGTGACCTTCTTGACCACGCCAAATTTCTTCGCCGCCGTCGCCGTATCGCCACCGCCAACCACGCTGATCGCACCGTTTTCTGTCGCCGCCGCAATGGCATCCGCCATGGCCTTGGTGCTGCCGGAGAAGGCATCGAACTCGAACACGCCGGGAGGGCCGTTCCAGATGATGGTCTTGGCACGTCCGATGACTTCCGCAAAGAGCACGCGGCTGGCCGGACCGGAATCGAGACCTTCCCAACCGGCGGGAATACCCTGCTTGTCGGTGACCGTCTGCGTATTGGCATCCGGCGCAAACTTGTCGGCGATGATGAAATCCACCGGGAGATGGATTTTCACGCCCTTGGCTGCGGCCTTGTCGAAAAGATCCTTCGCAATTTCCGCACCCTTCTGGTCGAAGAGGCTGTTTCCGATCTCCATGCCTTCGAGCACCTTTTTGAAGGTGAAGGCCATGCCGCCGCCGATGATGATCTCATCGGCCTTGTCGAGGAGGTTGTTGATAAGCGGGATTTTGTCCGCAATCTTCGCGCCGCCCAGAATGGCAAGCAGCGGGCGCTGCGGGTTGTCGAGCACGGCGGCGAAGGCATCAAGCTCCTTCTGCATGAGGAAGCCGGCAGCCTTGACCGGCAGATCCACGCCAACGACCGAGGAGTGGGCACGATGCGCGGTGCCGAAGGCGTCATTCGCATACACGTCGCCGAGCTTGGTGAGGCTCGCGCGGAAAGCGGCGACCTTCTCGGGCTCCGCCGTGACCTTGGTGCCGTCTTCCAGCTTCACCTTGCCCTCTTCTTCAATGTGGAAGCGCAGGTTTTCCAGCAGCACGACATCACCTTGCTTGAGCGAAGCGCAGGCGGCTTCAACTTCCGCGCCGACGCAATCGTGCAGGAAGGTGACCGGCTTGCCGAGCAGTTCGGCCAGCTTGTCGGCAACCGGCTTGAGGGTGAGCTTGGGCACGACTTTGCCATCGGGACGTCCGAGATGGCTCATGAGGACCACGGAGCCACCCTGTTCGAGAATATACTGAATGGTGGGCAGGGCGGCGGTGATGCGGGCGGGGTTGGTGATTTCGCCCGTCGTCTTGTCCTGCGGGACATTGAAGTCAACGCGCATCAATACGCGCTTTCCAGCGAGATCCACCTCGCGGATGGAGAGTTTGGCCATAGGAGTGATTGAGTTGGTTTGGTAAAGACAAGAGCCCGCGACTGTATGGCCGCAGGCTCCCGTCGGAATTAATTGGATGTTGCGACCACTTACTTCGCCACGACGCGAACCATCTCCAGCACCTTGTTGGAGTAGCCCCACTCGTTGTCATACCAGGAAACGAGCTTCACGAAAGTTGGGTCAAGGGCGATGCTCGCCTCGGCGTCGAACACGGAGGTCATGGCTTCGCCGCGGAAGTCGGTCGAGACGACCTTCTCCTCGGTGTAACCCACGATGCCCTTGAGCGGGCCTTCGGCGGCGGCCTTGATGGCAGCCTTGATTTCGTCAAAGGTCGCGGGCTTTTCGAGTTCGGCGGTGAGGTCAACCACCGAGACGTCCGAGGTCGGAACGCGGAAAGACATGCCCGTGAGCTTCTTGTTCAGCTCGGGAATGACGACGCCGACGGCCTTGGCGGCGCCGGTCGAGGACGGGATGATGTTCTCGAGGATGCCGCGGCCACCGCGCCAATCCTTGTTGCTCGGGCCGTCCACGGTCTTCTGCGTGGCGGTCGTAGCGTGCACAGTCGTCATGAGACCGCGCTTGATGCCGAAAGCGTCGTGGATGACCTTGGCGAGCGGAGCGAGGCAGTTCGTGGTGCAGCTCGCATTCGAAATGATGGCCTGACCGGCGTAGGTCTCGTGGTTTACACCGTAAACGAACATCGGAGTGGAATCCTTGGAAGGAGCCGAGAGGACGACCTTCTTGGCACCGGCCTTGAGGTGCGCGCTGGCGCTGGCTTCATCAAGGAAAATGCCGGTGGATTCGACGACCACTTCGGCGCCAACTTCGTCCCACTTCAGCGTGGACGGGTCCTTCACCGCCGTCAGACGGATGGTCTTGCCATTCACGATCAGGTTCGAACCTTCGACCGAAACTTCGCCTTCAAAGCGGCCATGCACGGAGTCGTACTTGAGCATGTAAGCGAGATATTCGGGTTCCAGCAAATCGTTGATGCCGACCACTTCGATATCGTTTGCGAAGTTTTGCACGGCGGCGCGGAAAACCATGCGCCCAATGCGTCCGAAGCCGTTAATGCCAATTTTAATCATGTTGCGAGTTAGTATGTTGATTCCTGTTGTTCCTGTTTGGTGAAAGGAACTTCAGTAAATCGCGCCCCCCGCCCCCCGTCAACCCCCGATTGTTTTTTCCCCGTCATACAACGTATATGGCACAAAAAATCCCCTGTGATGAGGTTCACCACAGGGGATTAAACTTTGGTTAAATCGATTAAGCGTGCGCTTCGGAGAGACCGGTCGGGTAATCCGGGGCGGGCTTGGCCTCGGGCAGCGGCGGCGGCTCGTTGCGCGGCGGCTTCGGCGCGGCGGGCGGTGGCGGTGGATTCAGCATCCGACCGTGCTCCACGATCTCGTTGATCTGGTTGCCGTCTAGCGTCTCATATTCGAGCAGGGCCTTGGCGATGACCTCGACCTTGTCGCGGTGGCTCGTAATGAGCTCCTTGGCGCGGGAGTAGCCTTCGTCGATGAGGCGGCGCACTTCATGGTCGATCTCCTGGGCAGTGGATTCGCTGTAGTCGCGTGAGCGGGCGAGGTCGCGACCGAGGAACACGTAGTCCTCATGCTCGCCATACTCGACCATGCCCATTTTCTCGGACATGCCCCATTCGCAGACCATCACGCGGGCAAGGCGGGTCATCTGCTTGATGTCGCCGGCGGCACCGTTGGAAAGATCGTTGGTGAAGAGCTCTTCGGCGATACGACCCGCAGCCGTGACTGCCAGGTTGTCGAGCGCTTCCTTGAGCTGCGTGGAGTACTTGTCGCCTTCGGGCAGATACATCGTCGCGCCGAGGAAATGACCGCGCGGAATGATCGTCACCTTGTGCAGCGGGTGCGTGTTCTTGAGCAGCACGTTGACGAGGGCGTGACCGGCCTCGTGCCAGGCGGTGGAGGTCTTCTCCTTCTCGCTCATGGCCATGCTGCGGCGTTCGCGACCCCAGCGCACCTTGTCGCGGGCGTCTTCCAGCTCGGCCAGGGTGATGGCCTTGAGGCCCTTGCGGGCGGCCATGAGGGCAGCTTCGTTGATGAGATTCGCCAGCTCCGCGCCGGAGAAACCGGGGGTCCCACGGGCGACAACCCCGAGGTCCACGCTCTCGGCGAGCTTCACCTTCTTGGAATGCACGCGGAGGATTTCCTCGCGGCCCTTCACATCGGGCAGGTTCACGGTAATCTGGCGGTCGAAACGACCCGGGCGCAGCAGCGCGGGATCGAGCACGTCGGGACGGTTGGTTGCGGCGATGATGATGACGCCCTCCTGGGTGTCAAAGCCGTCCATCTCCACCAGCAGCGCGTTCAGCGTCTGCTCGCGTTCGTCATGTCCACCGCCCATGCCATGGCCGCGGTGACGGCCCACGGCGTCGATTTCGTCGATGAAGATGATGCAGGGCGCACTCTTCTTGCCCTGCTCGAACATGTCGCGTACGCGGCTCGCGCCCACGCCGACGAACATTTCCACAAAGTCCGAACCGCTGATCGAGAAGAACGGCACATCCGCCTCACCCGCAATGGCGCGAGCGAGCAGGGTCTTGCCCGTGCCGGGAGGGCCGACGAGCAACACGCCCTTCGGAATGCGGCCACCGAGCTTCTGGAATTTCTTCGGGTCCTTGAGAAACTCGACGATTTCAAACACTTCGTCCTTGGCCTCTTCCACGCCAGCCACGTCCTTGAAGGTGATCTTGTTCTTGTCGCGGGAGAGCATGCGAGCGCGGCTCTTGCCGAAATTCAGCGCGCCCTTGCCGGCCATGCGGATTTGCTGGCGGAAGAAGAAGTAGAGCACCACGAGGAAAAGCACGATCGGCAGCACGCCTACCAGCACGTTGGCGAGCAGGTTCTTATCCGACTTGAAGGTGTAGTAATTCAACTTCGCGTCGTCGAGCCGCTTGGTGAGATCGGAGGTGAAATCGGGGTCCACGATGGTGCTGAACTGCACCGGGCCCTGATCCGAGGGGGTGGGCTTCAGGTAACCGCGGATGTAGCGGGTGCTGCTGCCGTCTTCGGAGACGATTTCGATCTGGTGATTGGAGTCATTGTAGATCTGCCCGCCGTCCAGGTACTGTTTGAACTGCGAGTAGGTGACATCCTTGGCGTTACCATAGGGGGCCTTGAAGAAGAAGGCGCCGCCGATCAGGGCAATGGCGATGGCGAAAAGCACCAGGCCGCGCCAGTTGAAATTGGGGTCGCTTCCACCGTTGCGGGGGCGTTGATCCCGGTTGGGACGTTGGTCGAGAGAAGGCATATTATAGGAAATTCGTTAGCAATCTAAGGATAAAGCAAGGCCGGTCAACAGGGATTAACCAGTCGGAGCACGCATATTTCGTTCATTTGGAGGACTTAGACACCCGCCTGAGGGTTTTGTTTCATCGGAGCGCGGATTTATGACAAGCTATTTCGGTGGCATTCCGGGTGGTGGGGCTGGGTTTCATGGAAAAAAGGGTGGAAAGTGAGGAGTATGAAGGGATTCACTATTTTTACGGTTTTTCGGGAGGCACTGGCTGCTTCAATTCACAATTTTCCATCGCTTCATTGCACATGAAGAGACAGACGGAAATTGGCCACAGAGAACACAGAGGGGACACGAAGTCTATGGTGAAGAAATCCTCTGTCGTTGTTTAATGATTTAATCGAGGTTGCAGGCGAATTCTTTTTCTGCCGGATTCGAGTCCACCACCAAGACACCAAGGGGAAGAGGCGAAGGTTGTAAATGGGATCCCCCGACATCGCTGCACCTGGCCCGGAATGACGACGTGGTTTGAGGGACCAAGCCCCAATCAAGACATCCGGTTCATCTTGTTCATTCTGTCTAAAAATTCCTCTGCATCGGGACCATCCGCGCCGCTTGATCTGAATTTTGCGTTTTCGCTCCCCTTCCTGCTGCAAAATCTTTACAAACGTCCTATCTTTTCACGTTGCGCCCCTCGTATGGGGGCGGTTGCTTGATGAACTCGGAACACAAGACCATTCTGGATCGGCTTTATGACGGGGTGCGGGCGCTGTCGCCGCTGCGCTACCGGTTCGAGCGCGCTTCGCGGCATCTCGTCCGGCGGGCGCTGCGCAAGCCGCGCACGGTGGCGGAGAGTCCGAACCTGCTGCCGCTGCTGATCCAGGTGCTGGCCTCCTTCTCCAAGGTCGGCGACAAGGTGATGGAGGAGGAACTGGATTCGTCGCTGGGCTTTCTGCGCTACGATTATCCGGAGGCGGTTTACTCCGAGCTGCGCAAACTTTTCCGGCAGGCACTGAATGAGCAGCACGACCTGATGGCGATGGCGCAGAAGCTTTCGACCCAGCTGAGCGTGGACCGCAAAATCATGCTCGGGGTGCAGCTTTACGACCTGATCTCGAAGGCCGGAATGGAGCAGCCGCAGATTGCGAATTACTACGCCTTCATGTCGCAACTGGGGATGGCGGCGCAGGCGATCGACATCGTTTACCAGCTCAATGCAGCGGAGGAGGCGGACAAATCAGTATTTCACCAGGGGGTGTCGCCGCTGGAATCGCTGACCTTTGGCGCGAATGGCACTGCGGATGTGATCCTGCGAGAGTTCCACGACAAGGAGCAACTGCTGGCTTTTCGGTATCAGGATCTGATCCTGCTAAAGAACAAGAGCCAGCGCCCGATCGTGGTGCGCGGGCGGCCGCTGGCGCCGGGAGAATTCTGCCGCATCTACGCCGGGCAGCGCATCGTGCTCGGCGAGCAAGTACTGACCCACCAGGATCTGGTCTATTACTTCAACGCGAAGAAGAACGTCTCGGTCGCCCGGATTTTCCTGACGCTCGACCGCAACGACGAGGTGCAAATCGAAAAGGCGCGGACGCGCGACAGCTCGCTGGATGTGAGCTTCGGGCTGAAAGTGCGGGTGCAGGCGCTGAAAAAAGTGGCGGCCTCGATGAACGGCGTACGCTTGCTGGAAGGGGCAGTGGTGGAAGGCACGCTGGATGACAAGATCGTCTTCGACAACGACAGCGAACTGCCGCTGATGGATCTGCGCCGCCGGGCGCGCGCATTGGGCGGGCGGTTCCAGCTCCAGGCGCACAAGTCGGAATACCTCGTCTCGAACAACCCGGGGCTGCTGGAGGAGGACGACATCCTGCTCTCGCCCGGCACCGGCGGCGATGTGCTCCTGAAGATTTTCTGCGATTACGAAAACAAGGTGGGCACGGTGGAGGTGCTGAAGGCCGACCGCCCGATCATGGTGGGCGATCACCCGGTGCGCAACAACGCGCCGCTGGTGGATGGCGACACGATCCGCATCGATGCAGGGCAGGTGCTGCGCTGCAATTTTTCCGAGCGAATCATCGAAGAGGAGCGCAACGTGATCGGCACGCTCGACGTGACGGACCTGAGCTACCGCTTCTCCAACGGCGAGACCGGCATCGACGGCGTTTCCTTCACCGTAAACCGCGGGGAAATGGTGTGCGTGATGGGCGCGAGCGGCAGCGGCAAGAGCACGCTGATGCTGGCCCTGGCAGGCCGTCTCCAGCCGACCTCGGGCGAGGTGCGGCTCAACGACCAGTCGCTCTACCACAATCTCGACGAGCTGAAGCGCTACGTGAGCTACATCCCGCAGGATGACGCGTTCGACGAGCATCTCACGATCACGGAAAACCTGGACTTCGCGGCCGGCATCCGCGCACCGCACCTGAGCGGAAAGGACCGCCTGCGCCGGATCGAGGGCAAGCTGATCGAGCTGGGCCTGAGCGAACGCAGCGCCAGCGTGGTGGGCAGCACCACACGCAAGACGCTCTCGGGCGGCGAGCGCAAGCGGCTGAATATCGGCCTCGACATGATCAGCTCGGCGGACGTGTATCTTTTCGACGAGCCGACGAGCGGCCTGTCCTCGAAGGATTCCGAGCACGTGATCGAAATCATTCGCAGCATGTCGCACAACAAGATCGTGCTGGTGACGATCCACCAGCCGACCTCGAAGATTTTCCAGATGTTTAACAAGGCGATGCTGCTCGACAAGGGCGGCAAGCTGGTCTTTTTCGGCACGCCGCGCGAGATGCTGGAATACTTCGCCACCGCCGAGCACGAGCAGCACTTCGGCACCGAGCTGGGCGGCTGCCCGGCCTGCGGCACCACGCGGCCGGAGTTCATCTTCGACGTGCTGGAGACCCCGCTGCGTGACATCAGCGGCGACATCATTTACGAGGAAAACGTTCAGGGCCAGCTCGTGCCGTCGCGCCGCTTTTCGCCCGACTACTGGCGGGACAAGTATGAGGCCCACCGGCTGATCCAGGACGTGCGGCAGGTCCCGCTGAAGAAGCATCTGCCGCTGCCGACGCCGGCAACGCCCGTGCGCAAGCGGAATCCGTTGCGCTGGCGCGAGGAGTGGATGCAACTGCGCATCCTGCTCAAGCGCGCCTTCATCAGCAAGCTACGCAACCGGGGCAACCTCTTGATTACGATGGTTGCCGCGCCGTTGCTGGCGGCCTTTGTAGGCAGCGTGCTGCGCTACAGCGAGGATGGCGGCTATGATTTCGCCTCGGCATTTCATATTCCGACCTACCTTTTCATCATGGGGCTGATCTCGATGTTCCTCGGACTGACGAACAGTGCCGATGACATCATCCGTGACCGCGCGATCCTGCAACGCGAGCGAAATCTGAATGTGCGGCTGCCCTATTACATCCTGGCCAAGGTGAGCACCCTCTCGCTGTTTGCGGCAATCCAATGCGCGCTCTTCATTCTAATCGGCAACGCGATCCTCGAAGTGCGCGGGATGTTTGTCTGGTATTTCATCTTCAACTTCATCACCGCGCTCTCGGGCATCTCGATCGGTCTGTTGATTTCCTCGCTGGTGAACGATGGCAAGGTGGCGGCGAATATCATCCCGCTCGTCATCATCCCGCAGATCATCCTCGGTGGCGCGCTCATCAAATATGAGGACATGAACCGCGACTTGAGCGATGTGTACATGTTTACGCGCTGGTTCAAGACACACCAGAACGAGGTGAAGGACGAGATGAAGAGCAAGCTGCAGGTGCCGTTCATCTGCCAGTTCATCCCGATGCGGTGGTCATACGAGGCACTGGTGGTGGCGCAGGCGAAGAAGAATCCCCTCACCCGTCGGCAGGATGCGGCGCAGGATGAAATCGATGCGCTGGTCGCCAAACCAGCGTTGACCGACGCGGAATCCGACCGGCTGGAAGATTTGAAGGACGCGCTGGCGTTGATTTCAGGACTGGAGGCGGACAATGTGAATGAAATCCGCCGTCACCTGCGAAGCATGGACCTGGTCCTGCAAGGCAAGCCGCTTTCGCAGACCAAGCTGCCCTCCGACTCCCACGGCGTCACCGCCGAACAGATTTACGTGAACCAGAAGATCAACGACATGGTGTCCAAAGCGGAGGCGGAACAGTCGGACTACCGGCTGATGGACGACAAGGGCAAGCAGGAGCCGATCAATGTCTTTTTCGGGCCGGTAAAGTTCCACTTCGGAAAATCGATGGATGTCCTGACCTTTAACACGTGCGTGCTGCTGGCATTCATCGTCGGCTCGCTCGGAGTACTGCATTTTAGCCTGCACCGGCAATTGCGGACGCGGGGGTAGATGTTTTCACCGTAGGAATCGTCTAGATACGAACGAGGTTCACGCTATGCCATTTCCACTTCTTTTCGCGGTTGCCAGCGCGCTGTCGTATCCACCTGCAGACTACGAACTCGAGAAAAGCATTTCCTCGCCAAGCGATTCTTTTCGCGTCGAAATCTACTCCAGTGAGGATCCTAAAAATGATGGTTTACGTCTTGGGGGTAAAATTCTCCTTTCACCTCATACACGCTACGATTCATATTTTATCAAAACTTAACAGTTCCTTAACCGCTCCTTAACAAATTCCTTTTCTCGATGGCGGGAGGGCTTTAGCCTCTGCGGCGTGTTCAGGGACGACCACGGAATCATGCCAGCCAAAGGAAAGAAGGTGGGCCAATTCGCTGTTTGTGGAATTGCCGCGTTCTTCTCCTTCGCCCTGTCGTGCATGGTAATCCGGGCGGTGCTGCCACGGCAGATCATCCCGGATCTGAGCCGGAAGCTGGACTGGCTGACGACACATCAGGCAGATTACGACACCTTGTTCATTGGCTCCAGCCATGTGTTCATGCAGATCAATCCGAAGACGTTCGATACGGAGATGGCGCGACGGGGGACGCCGACGCATTCCTACAATCTCGGGCTCGGGGGAATGGGAGCGCTGGAGCGCGATTATGTGATCGATACGGTGGCACGACGCTGCCCGCATCTCCACTTGCGGCTGGCGGTGATCGAGTTGGAGCCGAGCTTCGTCAAGTTTCCCGAGGCGTTTCGCCACAGCATTCGCGAGGAGCACTGGCATGATTTTCGACGGACGACAGAGCTGTGCGGGGAGATCGTGGCCTACATGGTGGACCGGATCAAAAACGCGAAGACCAATGGGTGGAACCAGGCAATGGAGTTGCTGCCCGATCTCGGGGATCACAGCACGCTTTTCCTGCGACGCTTTGCCAATGTGGGAGAGATGACCCTGCGCCTGCAGCCGCCGCCCAAGGAAAAGACCAAGCCCAAGGTGCTGCGTGAGACGGAGATGGATGAGCGCGGCTTTGCTCCGATCGACCGGGTGATTCCCGATGCGGAATACGCCACTTTCCGAAAGAACTATGAGCAGCGGGGACGTGATCTCGCCGGTTTCCCTCCACTCGATCCCGGCACGGAACACATGCTGGCGGTGATTCGCGGGATGGGCGCGGCACCCTGCTTTTTCATCTCGCCCAATTCGCAGGGAACGCATCCGGCGTTGCTGGAAAATGCAGCGGAGAACCAGGTGCTGGTGGTGCGCTATGACGACCGGGAGAAGTATCCACAATTCTACGAGCAGGACCATCGCTCGGATGATTTACATTTAAACAAGGTGGCCGACGAAGATTTCTCCCGTATGCTGGCGAGCGATGTCACAGCCAGCATCAAACTGCCCGCGACGACGCCCAAATCGCCCTGAATGAAACCACCAACGGAAGCCCATGGAGAGGCCGTCACCCTGCCACCGCACAGGAGCGGCTCATTTGCATCGTGGGCGGGGAAAACAATCGTCTGTGCCGCCCTGGCCGCGGCGGGTTTTGCGGCGACCTGTCTGGTCACCGGTCGCTTTTTTCCGATGCGGCAGGTGGATGAAGTCAGCACGAAACTGCAATATTTCCGGGCGCACCAGGACGAATTCGACACGCTGCTCATCGGCTCCAGCCACGTTTATACGCAGATCGATCCGACCACCTTCGATGCAACGATGAGCGAGCAAGGGGTGGAATCGCATTCCTACAATTTCGGCATTACCGGCCTGAGCATGCCCGAGCTTTATTGGCTGGTGGACCACATTTTGCAGACGCCCACGCCGCGACTCAAGCGCGTGATCATCGAATTCGGTTCCGACCGCACCATCATTCCCGACCTGTTCAAAGGCACGGCGCGTGAATCTTACTGGCACGATTTTCCGAGAACGTGGATCGTAACCCGTGATCTCGCGACTCTGGCCGCACGGAATCTGCGCAACGGGAAACCGGGAGAACTGCCGGAACTGGGTTCCGATCTTCTGGAGCACTGGAAGCTGTGCCTCTCGAATGCCACGAACATCGGACGGGTGAATGAACTCATCGCCGCGACCACACGCACGGCCGGGAAGCATCCGGTCGCCCCTGCCGGTTCGGAGCCGCGGGGATTTCATCCACTGCCCCAGCATTTAACCGGCAAAACGCTGGAAACGTGGCGGCAGAAACTGGCGGACCATGATCACGCCCCACACCCAAACGGGATCATCCTGCGCAGTGCGTTTGAGCGCATGCTGGCGCAATTGCAAAGCACCGGGGCACAACCGTTCTTTTTCATCTCGCCCAATATCGACCCGGCCACCGTGGAAACGATCCCTTTCGCCGAATCCGAGCACTTGAAGTTGCTGGCCTTCGATTCGCCCACGCTTTATCCGCAACTGTTCCGCGAAGAAAATCGCGCCGATCTGCCGCACCTGAATGCGGGCGGCGCGGAGATTTTTACTCGCATCCTGGCCACCCAGGTTGCACAAAACTCCCCAGCGTCAGCGTCCAGCCAAAACCAATTTACATCCGCACATGCTCTTCGTTGAATTTCGCTTCTTCTTTTTCTTTGCGTTCGTGTTCCTCGTCTATTGGACGCTGCGTAACAACACGGCACGCAAAGTTTTCCTGCTGCTGGCGAGCTACTTTTTCTACGCCTGCTGGGACTGGCGCTTTCTTTTCCTGCTCATCGGCTCAACCACGCTGGATTACACAATCGGGCGACTGCTGGGACATATGCAGGATCGCCGGAAACGGCAGGGGTTGGTGGCGATGAGCCTGTGCGTGAACCTGGGACTGCTCGGGTTTTTCAAATACTGCAATTTCTTCATCGGCTCGGCCTCGACCATGCTGGCGTGGCTGGGGATTCCGGCAAGCCTGCACACGCTGCATATCATCCTGCCGGTGGGGCTGAGCTTCTACACCTTCCAGTCGATGAGCTACACACTGGAAATCTATCGCGGGCACCTGGAGCCGGTGCGCAAGCCGCTCGACCTGGCGTTCTTCGTGGCATTTTTTCCGCAGCTCGTGGCCGGGCCGATCGTCCGGGCCACGACCTTTCTCCCACAAGTGCACGAGGCGCGGCAACTGGCCTATGTGGCCTTCCGTCCCGCGCTGGCGCTGTTTCTGATCGGTTTCATCAAGAAAGCCTGCATCGCGGAAAATGCAGCGCCGTTTGTGGACCAGTTCTTTGCCTCGCCGCACAGCTATACCGTGTTGAGCGCGTGGATTGCGACCTTGCTCTATGCCGTCCAAATCTACTGCGATTTCTCCGGCTATACCGACATGGCGATCGCCTGCGCACGCCTCCTCGGTTATGAGCTTACGGTCAATTTTAACTTCCCCTATTTTGCCGACAGTGTGACTGATTTTTGGCGGCGCTGGCACATCAGCCTTTCCACCTGGCTACGCGATTATCTCTACATTTCACTGGGCGGCAATCGTGGGGGCAAGTGGTTCACCTATCGGAATTTGATGCTCACCATGCTGCTGGGTGGCTTGTGGCATGGCGGGGCCTGGACCTTCGTGGTCTGGGGCGGGCTGCATGGGCTGGCGCTCATCATCCATCGCGAGTGGCAGCGGGTGCGGGAATGGATTCCTGGAGCCGTGGCGGCGATGCGCTGGCTGGCGGTGCCGATTACCTTCTACTGGGTGTGCATCGCGTGGATTTTCTTCCGTGCCACTAATTTTCAGGATGCGCTGGATACGGTGCAGCGCTTCGTCCTCTTTCACGCCAAAGGGAAGCATCTCCTGAGTCTGGAACCCCGCCTGCTCCTGTTCTTCGCCGGGGTGGCGATCATTCACTATCTGAACTTCCGCGGGGTATTCTCGCAATGGTGGCGTCGGCTGCCGGCACCGGTCTTTGCGGCGGGATATGGCTCGGCGGTAGCCATCGTCCTCCTCTTCGTGCCGGTGAAATATACGCCGTTTATCTACTTCCAGTTTTAGGGTGTATCGGGCGACTCGGAAAGCTTGAGGGCTTTGGCCGAGCGGTGGCCGAAGATGGCGGTGCCGACGCGGACGAGGGTGGCGCCTTCTTCGACCGCGACCTCGAAATCGCCACTCATACCCATGGAAAGCTGGGGAAGTTGGACCTTGAACTGGCTTTGCAGGCGGTCGCGGAGTTCGCGCAGGCCGACGAAAAATGGGCGGGCCTCCTCGGGGTTTTCGACGAAAGGAGCGATGGTCATGAGGCCCTCGATTTCGAGGCGATCCAGCGCCAGGAGGGATTCGAAGGATTCCACCAGCTTTTCGGGCTGGAAGCCGAACTTGCTGGCCTCGCCCGCGACATTCACCTCCAGCAGGACGCGGGGGTAGAGACCAAGCTCCCCGGCGATACGGTTGATATCCTTCGCCAACTCCACCGTATCCACACTGTGGATGAGCTCAAAGAGGGGGAGGGCGGCGCGGATCTTGTTCTTCTGTAAATGGCCGATCAAGTGCCAGCGGGCCCGACCCGGCAGCAGCGGGATTTTCGCCTTCGCTTCCTGCACGCGGTTCTCTCCAAATACGATCTGTCCGGCATCCAATGCCTCCTGAATACTCTCCCAGGGATGGGTCTTGGAAACGGCCACCAAAGTGACCTCCCCCCCATCGCGTCCGCGGCGGCGGGCGGCGGCTTCGATCCGGGCGTGAACCCCGGCGAGACGAGCTGATAAAGTGTCTGACATGAGCGTTTTTTGCGGTGTTGACTAATGGATTAGCGAAGCTTATATTACCCCAACTTCCATGCAAATCGAAACGTTGAAAGTTTTTTGTGATGTTGTTGAGCACAACAGCTTTTCAAAAGCTGCAATGATAAATGACATCACCCAAAGCGCGGTGAGTCAACAGATTCGATCCCTGGAAGAGCGCTATGGGATCACGCTGATCGAGCGCAATCGCAAGCGCTTCTCATTGACCCCCGAGGGGGACACTTTCTTACATGCCGCGCGGGAAATGTTGGATATCTATGATTCGCTTGGCGACCGGCTGCAGGAGTTGAAAAACGTGATTGGGGGGGAGATCAAAATTGCCGCAATTTACAGTATTGGACTGCATGAACTGCCGCCCTACATCAAGCAATTCCGGGCGGCCTATCCCGAGGTTAACATCAATATCGAGTACAAGCGTTCCAACCAAGTTTATAATGCGGTGCTAAATGGCGAGGTGGACTTTGGTTTTGTCTCCTACCCGGTGCGCCGCAATGGGTTGCACTTCGAGCCATTCATCAGCGATCGACTGGTGGTCATTTGTCACCCATCGCATCGCTTTTCCAGCCTGACCAGTATTTGCCTGGAGCAACTGGGAGGGGAGAATTTTATCGCCTTCGAGCCCGACCTGCCGACCCGAAAAATAATTGATCGCCACCTTCGCGAACACAACGTGAGCATCAATCAGACGATGGAGTTCGACAACATCGAGACGGTGAAGCGGGCGGTGGAAATCGAGAGCGGTATTTCGATCGTGCCGGAAAACACCGTCTCGACCGAGGTGAGCAAGGGCATCCTGTGCGCGGTGCCGATTGTGGAGCCGGAATTGTGGCGGCCACTCGGAATTCTCTACAAGCGCAGCCGGGCGCACTCCCCGGCGCAGAAGCAGTTCCTCCATTCCATTGCGGTGAAGACGGGAAAGATTTCGCCGGTGGGAAATCATCCGGATTCGTTGGATGAGGAGTTTCCGGATGACCATGCGGAATCGGCGCTGGAGTGAATGATTTTCACCACGAAGAATCCGAAGGGCGCGAAGAGGGGAAATGGTTTGGACAAGGTGGGCGGGATGATTATGAGGCGCTCTCTATAAGCGGCTAATCAAATTCTTTGGTGCAACTTGCAGCAACTCGGCGTGAAAAATCCGGATTTGAAACCGCTGCGACTTGAGAATTTTCGCGCATGGAAACTGGCTTGTGACAACCTCGGGACTGGCTGGATTTTCAATGCCTCCCCACGCAGAAAATTTTGAGGCCCCTCGGCGTGGCTCGGGGTGACATGGCTAGCGGGAGGTTGAAGCGGAAGGATTCGCCAGGAGCGGAGCCGCATTGCTCCTTACATTGCTCCTTATTTTGGTTTGGATCGGCACCGCGCGTCACGGGCAAGGGGCTTCCGCTTCGTCACTTCATCGGCTCCCGCCAGTTCATCCAGTTCATCCAGTTCATCCAGTTCATCCAGTTCATCCAGTTCATCCAGTTCATCCAGTTCATCCAGTTCATCCAGTTCATCCAGTTCATCCAGTTCATCCAGTTCATCCGGTCTTAAAATTCCGTGGGAAAATCTTTTCATCGGGCGGGGCTGCGTTTAATTGCACGCCATGCACACGAGCGAACCAGCCATCGGCATTATCGGCGGCAGCGGCCTGTACCAGATCGAAGGGCTCACGAACCCCACCGAACACGCGATGGACACCCCGTTTGGCAAGCCCTCGGATGTGATCGTCGGCGGGACGCTGGCGGGGCGGCAGGTTTACTTTTTGCCCCGGCACGGGCGCGGGCACCGGATCATGCCGCATGAGCTGCCGCATCGCGCGAACATCTACGCGCTGCGCTCGTTGAATGTGCGCTTCATCATTTGTGTGACGGCGGTGGGCAGTCTGCAACCGCAATACGAGCCGCGGCATATCGTGCTGCCCTCGCAATTCTTCGATCGCACGAGCCAGATCCACACCTTCTTCGGCGGCGGGATCGTGGCGCATGCGGGGTTTGCCGATCCGATCAGCGCCGGTTTGCAGACGTTGCTGTTCGAGGAAGGCCAGGCGCTCGGCTACTCGATGCACCAGGGCGGCACCTATGTGAACATGGACGGCCCGGCCTTTTCCACCCGCGCGGAAAGCGAGACAAATCGCAAGCTGGGCTTCGATGTGATCGGCATGACGAATCTCGGCGAGGCCAAGCTGGCCCGCGAGGCGGAGATCGCGCTGGCAACGATGGCGATGATCACCGACTACGATTGCTGGAAGATCGAAGAGGAACCGGTGAGCGCGCAGACCGTGATCAGCCACCTGATGGCGAATGCCGAGGCGGCGAAAAAAATCCTCGCCCGGGTGGTGCCGCGGATTCCGCGCACGGCGGACTGGCCGGAACATCGGGCGCTCGACCTGGCGCTCATCACCGACCGGTCGATCTGGCCGGCAGAAACGAAGGAAAAGCTCGCGGCCATCCTGGGACGATTTCAATGATTGAAAGTTCAAGGAAATCAGGCATTAGTTCCCCCACCTTTCGCATGTATCGCGCATTCTCGAATTTTTTCCCGGGCCTCGCCACTCTCACCCTCGCCTGCGCCGTGACCGCCTGCGCGCAGACGACCGACACTCCAGCCGCTGCCTCCACGCCAGTCACCACGGCAACGGCAGCCCCCTCGCCCGCCGGGGCACCGGCGGCTCCCACGACCGCGGCCTCCGACGCACCGGCCGCGCTGGGCTTCCCCCAGAAGCTGCAGCCGAAGCTCAGCTACAGCATCGTGCACCAGGATGGGATGTATATCGCGATGACCTTTGACGACGGCCCGAGCGCGGCCACCACGCCACGCCTGCTCGACATCCTCGCGAAGCGAAACATGAAG
>Ga0157376_10000487_pt1 | contig 25619 bp, 27 predicted proteins | sample M45metaG_FD_121801 | JGI IMG/M metagenome (GOLD analysis project Ga0157376, IMG submission 121801) | Miscanthus rhizosphere microbial communities from Kellogg Biological Station, Michigan, USA - M4-5 metaG | ecosystem: Host-associated > Plants > Roots > Rhizosphere > Soil | place: USA: Michigan...
AAATGGCGTCGAAATAGGCGAGCATTTCGGGGGAATCCCATTGCTGGGCGCTGACCAGCTTACGGGCGATTTTGCCGCGGCGGTCGATGACGTAGGTTTCGGGAATTAGCGTCGTGCCGTAATCAAGCGCGAGTTTGGATTTGCCGTCCTGCAAGTTGGGGTCGCGCCAAGTGGGGTAGGGCACGCTGAAATTCTTGAGGAATTTTTCGTAGCCGGTAGGTTCGGGGTCAAGGCTGACGCCGAGAATGGTTCCGCCGCGCGGTTCGAGGTAACGCTGCAGGCGATTCAGCGAGGGCGCTTCTTCGACACAAGGTTGGCAATACGAAGCCCAAAAATTCAGCACGACCACCTGGCCGCGATAGTCAGAAAGACGCAGCGCCTTGCCATCAACGGTTAACGCGAAATCTTCGGCAGTCTTACCCGCGATCGAGGCTTCTCCTTGGCGGTAGCTGGGCAACGCAAAAAGCACCAGGAGCGAGAATCCCAACGCCAAACCCGTCCAGACCAGCACTCTTCGGAAGCGTTCCATACGGGTGTTATAATAACGTATCGGCGCGGGTGCGGAAACGCTTCCAACCCATTCATCATGCCTCCCTCTGGATCCATCAGCGCAATTGTTCCTGCCCGCAATGAAGAGGCGGTGATTGCAAGCTGCATCGAGTCATTGGCCGCGCAGCCAGAAATCGCGGAAATCATTGCCGTCAACGACCTGTCAAGCGATCGCACGCGCGAAATTTTGCAGGAGCTCGCGCTGCGTATTCCGAGGATGCGGGTCGTGGACGCGACGGTTCCTCCACCAGGATGGGTCGGAAAGAACCATGCGGCCTGGCTAGGCGCACAGCAGGCGGAGAACGAGTGGTTGCTATTCACGGACGCGGATGCGGTGCTGAACGAGGGCGCCGCCGCAAAAGCCCTGGCCCTCGCGGCCGAGCATCAGGCGGCGATCGTTTCCTTTTCCCCCCAGCAAGTGCTGGGAACTTGGTACGAGAAGGCTCTCATTCCGTTCGTTTATGTGCGGCTGGCACAGAAATTTTCGTTTGCTCAGGTGAACGATCCGAAGTCCGCGGCCGCTGCGGCGAACGGGCAATTTTTACTGGTGCTCCGCGACACCTATCAAGCAGTGGGCGGACACGCCGCGGTTCACGATGAAGTGCTGGAGGACGTCGCGTTCGCGCGTCGCGTGAAAGGCAACGGCGGACGCCTGTGGTTTGGCTACAGTGATGGAGCGGTGCGAGTGCGAATGTACCGCTCCTTTTCGGCCATGTGGGAAGGCTGGAAAAAGAATCTATTTGTGCTGATGGGAGGCACGACGGGGGCGGTGTTTTCGGAGTTTGAGTCGACGTTCCCCTGGATGATTGTCGTGGTGCTACTGATCGGTATCAAGATGCCCATTGCGCTGTTTGCCGGTGTGGTGCTATTGCTCTTACGCCAGCTTTCCTATGGGTTGGCGCTGACTCGCAACCAGTTTCCATTCAAGTTCATCATGTACTATCTGCCGGCGGTATTTTTGTACGCCGCCGCTCTATGGGCCTCGCATGAGAGCTATGCCAAGGGCAAAGTATCCTGGAAGGGCAGGGAATACCCAGTCGGCTCCGCTGGAGCATCTAAATAAAAGGCTATGGTCTATCTGACCCGCAAAGTCGAATTTGCTGCCTCGCACCGCTATCACAACCCCGCGCTTTCGGCGGAAGAGAACCGGCGCGTCTTCGGCAAGTGCAACAATCCCCATGGCCACGGGCACAACTACACGCTGGAGGTGACCATCGCGGGAGAGCCCGACCCCATCACGGGAATGGTGCTGGATCTGAAAGAGCTGAAGGACATTCTCGAACGCGAAATCATGCAGCGGATGGATCACCGTTTTCTCAACTATGAGGTTGCGGAGCTGAAAGCGCAGATTCCGACCTGTGAAAATGTGGCGCGCGTGATCTGGAATCTGTTGGAAGCGAAAATTCCCCAAGGTCGACTACATCGTGTGCGGTTGTATGAGTCGGCCGACCTTTTCGCGGATTGTTATAGCAAAACCGTCGGCGGAGCGAGCTGATGTCTAAAGAACTTCATATCGAACTGGGCAGACGGTATCGCTTCGCCGCGTCGCACCGGCTGCACAGTGCCCAGTTAAGCGACGACGAAAATTGCCGGATCTACGGAAAGTGCAACAATCCCTACGGCCACGGCCACAACTACACGGTGGAAGTACGGTTTTCCGGCCCGGTGGACCGGGCGACCGGCATGATTGCGAACCTGACCGATCTGGACGCGTTTGTAAACGAACGGGTGATTGAGCCTTTCGATCACCGCTCGTTGCACGATGAAGTGCTGGCCTTTCGTGAGGTAGTCCCGACCACGGAGAATTTGTGCGTGGAAATTTATGAGCGGCTGAAATCTTTTCCAAACGCGAGACTGGAAGCCGTCCGCATAGAAGAAACGTCCAATAACAGTTTTGAGTACGCAGGGAAATCCTAGGCAGAGAACGTCAGAAAAGGACAGGGGACCGCGCCGTGACCAAGCCCGTGGAAGCCAAGAGCGAAGAAATCATCCTGGACGAAGCGAAGCCGTTTGACGAGCACCGCGTCGCCTGCCATATGCGGCAGATTATCCGCCTGGTGGGCGAAGATCCAAACCGCGAGGGCCTTCGCAAGACGCCCGAGCGGTTTGAAAAGGCGCTGAAGTTTCTGACCAGCGGCTATAACCAGAACGTGGACAACATACTGAACGGCGCGACGTTCAGCGTTTCCTATGACGAGATGGTGGTGGTGAAGGATATCGAATTTTTCAGCCTGTGCGAGCACCACGTGCTGCCGTTTTTTGGAAAAGCCCACGTGGCGTACTTGCCCAGCAACAAAGTGCTGGGTTTGAGCAAAATCGCGCGGCTGGTGAATATGTTTGCTCGCCGCCTGCAAATTCAGGAGCGGATGACCAGCCAGATCGCCAAAGCCCTGGAGGAAAAGATCGCCCCGCAGGGTGTCGGTGTGATCATCGAAGCGCGGCATCTGTGCATGCAGATGCGCGGCGTCGAAAAGCAGCACGGCGCGGCGGTGACCAGCGCCATGCTGGGAGCCTTCCGCCACAACAAGCAGACCCGCGACGAGTTCCTGTCGTTGGTTGGCGGCAGGAAAGGCTAAGCTTTAACCGATTTCGCTCGACCTTCGTGCGCGGGAGCGCCGCACCCGGTCCCGGTTGCCGCAGACTCTGTCGCTGCACCAGCGGCGAGTCCGCCCTTTCGTGGAATCGTAGAATACCCACCGGCAATCGTTGTTCATGCAAATCTTGATTCTTTCCGAGTTCTGCGTAGAGACCAGTTCCGCGAAAGAACGTGCCGTCCGCTCCAGGATCGAGTCCCATCCCCTTTTCTGCGGTACAAATTCAACCTGCAACCCATTTTGGCGCTGTAGCAGCACGCGTCGGCCGGGTAGGCTTAACGCACGATTCAAGGCGCGCAGTTCGCGGCCGGAAATGCTGTGTCCCGCAAAGAGCGCTTCACAGCTCTTGCGGAGAGCGGAGCGCAAATCCTTGAACCTTGCCTCCGGGAATCGCGCATGCTCCGGCTCAGCAAATTGCCACTGCCGAAGGAAGAAGGGAAGCCAGGATGGGTCATCCAGCCATTCGGTACGTTTTCCGTAGGTGTCCCACTCCTCGCTGTTGACCAGGTCCAGCCACGGCGCCGTCTTGCCGTGGCCTTTGGCGACGAATTGAGCGTCTGTCATTGGCATGGTAATGAGTAAAACGATTTGACTCGTTACGGGCCGTACGCTACCCTGGTAACGAGTATAAAGTACTTGGCACGTTACGCGCCAGACGGAGAATCTGCTTGTGAGTGCCTCTGCAAAAACGGCAATCCTGCCACCGCGGCCTGAACCGGTTCGTGACGTCCTGGCGCCTAACCGCAGGCCCACCCCCGCCGGTCGTTTCACGGTGCCCCTAGCGTTTCTCGCAATCTATGTGATTTGGGGCTCGACGTACCTTGCGATTTGGTATGCCGTGGCCTCCATTCCGCCCTTGTACACTGCGGGATTTCGTCACGCAATCGCCGGAACGATCCTTTTGCTCTGGGCGCTTGCCAAAGGCCAGCGTCCCAACTGGGCGCAGATCCGTGCCAGCATCGTCATCGGGTTCTTGTTCTTCTTGGTTGGCCACGGGACCCTGCATTGGGCAGAAACTCAAATCCCCACAGGCCTGGCGTCTTTGCTGATCGCCTCAGAACCGATCTGGGTGTTTCTGATGGCTTGCGCCGTGGAGAAACGTTGGCAGATGAACGGATTGCTGTTTTCCGGAGTAGCGTTGGGGCTTGCGGGCGTTGGTCTGTTGATGGGCCGCGATGTCTGGTCCGCCGGGCGTGGCGCTTTCCTCGGGGCCATGGCGTGTTTGATTGGAGCCATCTCGTGGTCCGGGGGCATCATCTACTCGCGGCGCTCTCACCTATCCGGGAGTCCGCTGCTGCTTTCGTCTCTATCGTTGCTCGCCGGCTCGGTGATGCTGCTCACGACGGGGACGCTGCTCGGTGAATACCGCGGGTTTTCGTTCAATGCAGTGCCGCCGCGCGCGTGGTTGGCGCTGGCATACCTGATTGTGTTCGGATCGGTGATTGCCTTCACCGCTTACAATTGGTTGCTGGAACACTATTCACCGACCCTGGTGGCGACGCACACCTACGTCAATCCGATCGTAGCGGTGCTCCTTGGCTGGTGGCTGGCCAGCGAGCGCGTCTCCATCAACGTGATGGCCTCGGCGGCCATGGTGATTGCCGCGGTGTTTCTGGTCGACCGCGGCATGGCTCGTCTCAAACCGCGGCCATAGTTAGTTAAGGCAGTTTCTCTCGTGGAACCGAATCGACGGAGTGCGCAGTTCGCTCCAAAGCGACCTGCGGTCTCAGGTGGGTTCATTCGAGCTTCGGACAATTCGATGACGCGCTCGGCAAGGACACACTTCTTGAATAGTGATGCGGTCCGCATGACTGCTGGTTCGGGGAGAAAAGCCAAAAAGCGATGTGCATCGCGGCTCGTTGCCGGCCGTGCATTTGCCACGCCGGCCGGCGGGCCCAGTGGGTGCCTAACGTCGTCGAGGCCGAGCTCAGCCCGGCCTCGACGACGGAAATATTCTGTTAGCTCAAATTACATCGCGGAGATATCCACGCTGGCGCGAGTGTTCTCCCACTCCATGCGAAGAGCGCAGCCCTTGCCGCTCTTATCGAAAGCTATTGTAAAATTTTCCACCGCGCCGGGCGTAGCGGACACCTTCATGTCCACGCGAACCAGGTCGGAATCCGCGCCTGGATAGGGAATGCCCCATTCGCCGGTTTTCTTGCTGATAATCAGTGTCCATTTGTCCTGCGCGGGTAAAGTGAACAGCGTGTAGCTTCCGGCCGGAACGTGATGCCCGCCCACCATCAAATCACTGGTGGTGACAAACGTAGTGGCTTCGTTCGCACCGGCGCGCCAGACTTCGCCGTAGGGTACGATCCCGCCAAAAACCTTACGTCCTTTGGCGCGCGGACTCGAATAGTCCACCGTGATGGACTTGCCGCCAGCCAAATCGCATTTCGCCGTTGCCGGCGGGCTCGGCCGCTTCGACTTGTCCTGCTGCGCGTGAACGGCAACTGCGGCAACGGCAGCAAACACTAACGCGCTCGCAACCAATAATGCTTTTCGCATGATGACATCCTCCCGGAGTAAAGACTCTAGCAAATGGACGCATGGAAATCACAAAGGAAAGAGGATAAGCAGAGGGAAATGATGCGACTGGGTCGTTTTGTACTCCCAACCGGCAAAACGGCGGTTTGGGCTGGATTGGGTTGCGGCTCGAAGTGCATAATAACGAGGTTACCGGTCTGGACCCGGCCACCCCGCTGCCGGGTGAAAATGCATTTCTGCAATACCTGAATCCACCATCGCTGATTTGCAGGCTGCGGTCGAGGGCAGCGGCATGATTCTTGTCGAAGAAAAGGGCGCGCGAGGCGAACAGTTGCTCGTCATTCGCCAGACCGACCATGCCTTTCTGGCCGCGTTCTTTGCCCGCGAATGGGGCAACGAAAAATTCTCCAAGCCTCAGCCCAATGTTTCGTTTTGTCTGGCCGTAGCGGAACACGACAACGGCTGGAGCGACTGGGAGCTTCAACCGACTCTCGACTCGAGGGCGCACCTGCCGTATAACTTCATGTCCATTCCGACCGAAACGCATATTGCCCTCTACCGGATCGGCATTGATCGTCTGGTAAGGGTAGATCACTATGCCGGGCTGCTCGCCGTCATGCATGCGTCGGAACTGTATGACCGGGCGCGTGCGACCATGCCGGGCTACTCCGCAAAGTATGTGAAGACCAACGAAAGTCAGGTGGTTGGCGATTTTGTGCAGCAATTGAGGTTGCAGCAGTTGCGCCTGAAAGCGGACTTGCGCGCGAATCCAGCGATGAAGCCCTACGCCGAAGAGTTGCACCTGAAGGCAAACGCAGCTCGATTGGAAGTGATGGACCGCCTCTCGCTGCATTTCTGCATGAATCCCGAGCAGGACATGTTGCTGGATGCGGTGCCGGTAAACGACGACGGAGAAGAGACGGACATGGAGCTGCACTCGGAAGGGGCTGGAGTGATCGCGATCTTTCCTTATCCCTTCCGTCGCGACCCGTTGTCCTTCAGCATCATGGCAAGACGCGTACCGAAAAAGGTTTATACGAGCGAACAGGAGTTTCAAAACACGCTGGCGGCGGCGCAGTATTTTCCCTTGAGGTTCACCATGCGGGCCCGGCGGACCAGTGGTTTTTCGCAGGCTGCGAGAGTCTAGAGAGTGCTGCGTGGCAGCTGTGTAAATCGACCACTAGGTTCGACAGATTCAAGTCAGTTGTTGACCGCGAGTTTCCGGCAGTAAAAGCGAGAGCAGAGCAGCGATCAGGTAAGCGGTCGCTTGCAGCACAAACGCTGGCCCAATTCCATAGTGCACCGCCAACGCGCCGACCGCGAACGGGGCTATAGCGGAAAGTCCCCGGCCTAGGTTGTAACTCAGTCCCATGGCGGTAGCCCGGATTTCTCCCGGGAAAATTTCGCTGGCGATGGCGGCGAAACCCGAAAAAAATCCAATTCCGAAAAAGCCGACAAACGGTCCAAGCACCAGCAACCAGAAGGGCGTTCGCACCAGTCCGTAAAGTGGCACCAGCAGCGCTGCTACGAGCAAGTACGCAAAGTAAGGCCGCTTTCGGCCATAGGCGTCGGCAAAGAAGCCGAACAGCGCATAGCCGAGCCACTTGCCGCCGCACAGCACCAGAAAGAATGTGGTTGTCTTGGTCAGACTCAGGCCCCGGCCGCCTTGCTCCACGGGCAGCGAAAGGTAGCCCGGAACCCAGATAAATAATCCCCAATATCCAAACATGGCAAAGGCATTCATGGTGGTGGCGAGAATACCGTTGCGTAGCGTTTCGCCATGCAGGAGGGACCTTAGCTTCGGTCGCACCGCCCGTTGGGCTCTGGCCTTCCATAGGTCCGGTTCGGGGACTTTCCTGCGGATCCAAAGTACAACCAGCGCTGGCAGCACACCGGCCAAGAATACGGCGCGCCAGCCGAAAGCAGGAAGAATGATGGCGACGACCAGGGCAGCAACGGCTTCGCCGATTGCATACGCGGATTGCATCAGGCCCAGCGCTTTGCCGCGATGTTCGGCACGCCAGGTTTCCGCAATCAGGGCGGCCGCGGTCGTCCATTCGCCGCCCATTCCGAGGCCCAGTACAAAGCGAAAAAACGCGAGCTGGGGAACCGTGTGGGTGAAGGCGCAGGCGGCGCTGGAAAACGAGTACACCAGGATGGACAAGATGAGGGCGCGTGTACGGCCGATTCGGTCGGCGAGAAAACCGAAAAGAAATCCGCCGATCGCGGATGCGATAAGAGTGAGCGAGTTCAGGAAGCCGGCGGTGCGCGTGTCCATGGAAAATTCGCGCAGCAGATAGCCGATGACCAGGGAAAACAGCATGACGTCCATGGCGTCGAGCATCCAGCCGAGTGCGCCGGCAACCAGGGTTTGTCGTTCGGCGGGAGTGACATCGCGCGGAAGCGAAAGCCCGGCGAGTTCTTGCGATCTGCTGGACCTGCGGAGGTTGGCCTGAGGGTCTTTTGGCCGATTCATTGGTAGCGAATTGTACCTAACGTTGCGAGCTGTGGTGGCGAAACTTCTGCTTCGGAGCGGTTGCGGAGAATGATTTTCATTGCCTGCCTCGGTGGACTTTGTTACGCTCCCGCGCAGCGGAACCCTCTCGGAGGCACAAATGGCGTTTTGTAAAGCATGTGGTCAAGAAATTGGCACGGCGGCATTTTGTCCTAAGTGCGGTACAAATCAAGATGCGGCAGTTGCGCCAGCGGGAGCCGGCGCGCCGGCGGTTGCAGCACCCTCCAGCGAAGGCTTGCAGGAAAACGTAGCCGCCTTGCTGGCGTATGTTCTGGGTTGGTTGACCGGCATCATTTTCCTGCTGATCGACAAGCGGCCATACGTGAAGTTTCACGCAGCGCAATCCATTGTTGTTTTTGGCGGGCTGACAATTTTGCGTATCGGTATCGGAATTGTAGCCGGCATTTTCGGCGGACTCTCCGGTCTCGGAGCGATCCTTGCGCTGGGGACAGTAATCAGTCTGGTGGGTTTGGTTCTTTGGATTTTGCTGATGGTCAAGGCCTACCAACACCAGAATTTCCGCGTGCCCATTGCGGCGGGAATCGCCGACAGCATTGCTGGCAAATAGATTCTTTTCCATTCTTCAAATGATGGAAAGCTCGGGGACCGCAGAAACGCGGTCCCCCTCTGTTGTACGCCCGAAGAGAAAGCCTCAGTTAGCAGCAGCGCTCTGACAGCCATCGTTGGTCGCCCTAAAACTCTTGGCCCTATGGGCTCCGCAGGGCTGCGTTCCAGGCCAGGCCCACGACCAACAAAGAACCGAGGTCAATAACAGGGGGGGACATTTCTAAAGAGCTTTGACACACCCGAACGCCGGCACTTGACTTTCCGCGCGGCTGCCAGCATCTTAAAAAGCTTTGCTGGTGGTGATAGTAGTCGCCGTATGACCCGAAAGGCCCGAACCTCTCGTCCATGACCAAAGTACGACTGTGCTTTCATGACCGTTGTTTTGATGGCACCGCTTCCGCCGCACTTTTCTACCGCTTCTATCGCGAGCGATTTGACCGCGACGCCGAGTTTGATTTTACTGGCATGACCCACCGCGCGGTCCAGCCGTGGGAAGGCAACCTTTTTGATGGCGAAGAGAACGTCATCGTCGATTTCAAGTACTCGAATTCGCCGAAAGTGACGTGGTGGTTTGACCATCACCAGAGCGCGTTCCTGACTCCCGCCGATGCGCAGAACTTCAAGAAGAATCCCGGTCCGCACATGTTTTATGAGCCGGACTACAAATCCTGCACCATGCTGATTGCGGACACCGCGAGAGAGAAATTCGGATTCGATACGACTCCGTTACGAGACCTGATTCACTGGGGCGACATCATCGATGGCGCGCAATTTCCCACACCACAGTCAGCCGTGGAGTTGAAGGAGCCCGCCACGCAACTGGCGCTGGTGATTGAAGCAGCGCCCGAAGACGGCGTTCCGGCGAAGATCATTCGTGACTTGGCGTATACGCCGCTGATCGAAATGGTGAAGCTCCCGATTGTGGCGAAGCATCTGGGCCCGCTGCTGGAGCGGCACCGGCGCTCGATTGAGATTTTGCGAGAGCGTTGCGAGGCGCGCGACGGGGTTATCTTTTTCGACGTCAGCGACCTCGATCTCGAGGGCTACAACAAATTTATTCCATATCTTCTGCATCCCGAGTGCGTTTATTCGATCAGCGTCAGCGCGTCTGCGGTTCGAGCCAAAGTTTCGCTGGGCACGAATCCGTGGAACCAGGCGACCGCGGATCAGAATTTGGCGTCCCTGGCGGAGAAATTCGGCGGCGGCGGTCACCAGCGAGTCGCGGCGATTTCGTTTGATCCGACGGACTTGGTCCGCGCTCGCGAGGTCGCGCGAGGGTTGGTGGAGACGCTGCGGCGAGGATGCTAACCTGACGATGATTTCTACCGATTCCGAAGCGTGTAAGTGCCCGCACAGTCTATGTTTCCATCCGACCCTTATTCGCGGGCAGAAAAGTACTCAGACCATATAATTCCATTGTGGTTCGCAGGCATGGCGGTCTCCATGAGGCCTCAGCCCACAAAGCCGAGTCCTGAGGAGACGTCTTGCGTTGCGGATGAGTATGGCTTAGTCTGAATGGGTTCTTGGTAGAGGTGCGGAGCTCAAGAGTAGCGTAGCCCGAATCGCCGAGCAGCTTCGGCGGGTGCGCGAAAGGGAGCAGGAAGCTCATTCCGCCGAAACGTTGCCTGTAGCTGAAGCCGGGCTGAAACCCGGCATTACGCAGGCAGCGTTGGGAAACGGGTCTAAGGCCCGTTCACTGTCACTCCGGGGGGCGCCCTTGCCGGGCCCGCTCGGGTGGAGCGCTATCGAGGAGCGGCGATCCCGCACTGTAGCTTGCGGTTCTCTCCTGCTCTTTCTGCGTTTCTCTCCAAAGACAACTTCGTGATGAGGATTCATGGATCCATTTGCGCTGACGCGTTCGCTGATTGACATCGAGTCCGTAACCGGAAACGAGCAAGCGGTTGGTGAATTTCTGTTTGCTACGTTGTCGGCGCTTACGGCAGCCAGTGATGGCACCGTGGAACGGATGAACGTCGGTCCGGAGCGATTCAACGTGCTGGCGACGTGGGGAACTCCATCGGTTGTGCTCTCCACGCACATGGATACCGTGCCGCCCTTTTTTCCATCGAGCGAGGATACGGGATTTGTACGCGGGCGCGGCGCATGCGATGCGAAGGGCATCGCCGCGGCGATGATCTGCGCCGCTGAACGACTGTGCGTATCCGGAACCCGCAATTTCGGATTGTTGTTTGTCGTTGGGGAAGAGCGGGACAGCCTGGGAGCGCTGACGGCAGCGCAGCATTCGCGAGGGACGAAGTTTCTGATCAATGGCGAGCCCACGGAAAATAAGCTGGCGCTTGGCTGCAAGGGAGCATTGCGGTTCGTGCTGACCGCGCGCGGCCGGCTGGCGCATTCGGCGTATCCCGAGTTGGGCGAATCCGCGATTGAGAAATTGTTGGACGCTTTGAACATCGTACGCAGGATTCCCCTGCCGCAGGATGGGCTGTTGGGCAAATCGACGTTGAACATCGGAACCATAGCCGGTGGCCACGCGCCAAACGTAATTGCCGATGAAGCGCGCGCCGACCTGATGTTTCGCACGGTCGGTGGCGCGGAACCGATCCGGGCGGCGTTGCGAACCGCCTTGGACGGCCGCGTCGAAATCGAGGAGGCGTTGCATACGCCGGCGCTAAATCTGGAAGCCGTTCCGGGTTTTGAAACGACCGTGGTTGCCTACACGACGGATATTCCGAATTTCGGCGGTGCCTGGGGCCAGCCGCTCCTGATCGGGCCGGGCAGCATCCACGTTGCGCACACGGCGGAAGAACGCATCCCCAAGAAGGAACTCACGGAGGCGATTGAAATTTACGCGCGACTCGTTCAGCGACTCTTGGCGGGAGGCGCTTGAGGCAATGAGTCTGCGGATCGCGATCGTTGGGTACGGAAAAATGGGGCAGATGGTCGCCCGGCTCGCGCCGGAATACGACTGCGAAGTGGTACGCGTGGTTCGGTCGAAGGAGAACGAAGATGGGAGGGCGCTGACACCGGCGGCGTTAAACGGAGCGGATGTGGCCATTGAATTTACGATGCCGGCTGTGGCCACCGCGAATCTCAGGCGATTGATGCGGGCGGGCGTTCCAGTGGTGACGGGAACGACGGGATGGTTCAAGGAGTTGCCGGAAATTCGAGAGCTGGCAGCCGCGAGCGATGCAGGCGTCCTCTGGGGGCCGAATTTCTCGGTCGGTCTACATCACTTCCGCAAGATTGTGGCGGAAGCGGCACGGCGGTTTGCCAACGAGGACGCGTACGATGCCTGGGGCTGGGAGATTCACCATGCGGCGAAAAGGGATTCACCTTCGGGAACATTGCTGGCGCTGGCGGAAGAAATGGCCCGCAGCGGTTATGCGCGGCCGGTGAATCTAAGCGCGAACCGGGCAGGATCAATGCCGGGCACGCACGAAATCGGATTTGATTCGGTGGAGGATACCATCACGATCCGGCATCAGGCCAGGAGCCGTGACGGATTCGCGCGCGGAGCCTTGCGCGCGGCACGGTGGCTCGCCGGTAAGAAGGGCTTTTTTGAATTTCAGGAGATTGCAGATGAACTGCAGTAGGAAAGCCAATTCCTTACGGGCTGAAGCCCCTTTCGGCGTGAGCGCAAATGTCAGAGCCAAGGCCCCGACCGCTTAAGAAGTATGGATGATGGAACGGGTATCTGAGCAAGTGAAGGAGGTTACGATGCAATTTATCGGATGCGGTACGGCGTTGGTAACACCGTTTCAGTCTGACCTCTCCTTGGACGAAACGGCGCTGCGAAAGCTCGTAGCGCGGCAGATACGCGCGGGCGTGGATTTTCTGGTGCCCTGCGGAACGACGGGAGAAAGTCCGACGCTGACCCACGCGGAGCACTTGCGCGTCGTGGAGATTACGCTGGATGAAGCCGCGGGCAAGATTCCAGTGCTGGCCGGCGCGGGCGGATACAACACTCAAGAAGTGATGGATCTGGCGCGGGAGCTCGAAGCGGTGGGCGCCGACGGGCTGCTTTCTGTAACGCCGTACTACAACAAGCCCACCCAAGAAGGCTTGTATCAGCACTATCGCGCGATCGCTAAGTCCACGCGACTGCCGATTGTTCTCTACAATGTGCCCGGCCGGAGCGGCACAAATCTGGAGCCTCCGACCGTGAAACGGCTCGCGGCAATCTCCAATATCGTCGGCATCAAGGAAGCTTCCGGGAATATTTCGCAAATGTCGGCACTGGCCAATGCGGTGCCGGACGAGTTCGTAATTCTGTCGGGTGACGACGCCATTACACTGCCCCTGTTTGCTCTCGGCGGGCGAGGGGTCATTTCCGTCGCCTCCAACGAAATTCCCGCGGAGATGGCGCAACTCTGCCGCCACGGTCTGCGCGGAGAGTTCGAGCAAGCACGCAATCTTCATCGCCGTTTCCTGCCGCTGATGGAAATCAACTTTGTCGAGTCCAACCCGATTCCCGTCAAATCAGCACTGGCGTTGATGGGATTGCTGGAGCCGGTGTGGCGCTTGCCACTCGTGGCTCCGAAAGCGGAAAATCTCGGACGCATACAAAACGTCCTGGAATCGCTTCAGCTTGCCGAGAGGACTGCCGTTGGCACCGTTGCTAGCGTCGCAGATTGAAGAGCTGTTCGATCATCCGCCGGAAAACTATTCCGAAGAACACCGCCGCGTGTTCCAGCAATTCAAGCAGGCGCTGAACAGCGGGGAAATTCGCGCGGCCGAACCTGACGGGAGCGTGCGGACCGGCTGGCGCGTGAATGCCTGGGTCAAAAAGGGGATCCTGCTCGGCTTTCGCATGGGCACGATCGTCGAAATGGGACCGTACCCAACGGCTCAGCCATTTCTGGACAAGTCGACGTATCCCGTCAAAACCATTCACCGCGACGAGGGTGTGCGTCTGGTGCCCGGCGGTTCGAGCATCCGCGACGGGAGTTTTGTCGCTCGCGGGGTGGTATGCATGCCGCCCATGTTCATTAATGTGGGCGCATACGTGGACGAAGGAACCATGGTGGATTCGCATGCGCTGGTAGGAAGCTGCGCACAAGTGGGGAAGAATTGTCACTTATCCGCGGGCGCGCAGATTGGCGGTGTGATCGAACCGGTGGGAGCGATGCCGGTCATCGTGGAAGACGAGGTGATGGTCGGCGGGAATTGTGGCGTTTATGAGGGAACAGTTGTAAAGAAGCGAGCGGTCCTCGGAACAGGCACAATCTTGAATCGCTCTACGCCAGTGTACGATCTTGTCCGTGACGCGGTTTATTGCGCGACCGATGATGAGCCGCTGGTGATTCCGCAGCAGGCGATCGTGGTTCCTGGAGCGCGCGAAGTGAGGAATCCCGCCGGTGCAAAGTGGGGACTGTCTCTTTACGCCGCCGTCATCGTGAAATATCGCGACGAAAAAACTGACGCGCGTGTTCGCTTGGAAGAGTTTCTCCGCTGAGCTTGCCAATATTTGCCACCCATTCTGCGGTTTTGCCCGGGAAAACGGTTCTATGAAGCGTCGCCCTGCGATGGGCTGCTAGTCGGCGGGTTTGCCTGGTTTTTTTTGGGCGCAGCAATCGCGGTTCAAATTTTGACGCGCTGAAGCAGCAGGCCGTTGCCGAAGCCGATAGGCTCCAGACATTGACACAACAGATGGCGGTCCAGAATTTCAGAATTATCGTCTCGGAGACGCGTCGAACTAACCGGGCACGGTTCGACAAAATTCCGTGGTCCATGTAAAATATTTGGAGTCGTTTTCCAGATGGGTTTGTAAGAACACTGTCGCCTGTGCCGCGCCGCATACAAGCCCCAAAAACCGTGGACCGGTAGCTCAATGGTAGGGCAGCTGACTCTTAACCGTGCGCTCGTCCGGGGTTTTGTTGATTTTTCTGAGGTTTGGTTGGGTGTATTCGACCGAATTTGCCTGCATTAGTGCAAAATTAGTGCAGAGTTTCGGGACTCTGCTTGCCAGATTTGCGCCTGACGCCAGGGCGCTGTTATTCTGATTTTCCGTGCGCCGCTAGCTCAATTGGCAGAGCAATGGACTCTTAATCCATAGGTTGTAGGTTCGATTCCTACGCGGCGCACCAACCCCCTTTCAGTTCAGATAGTTAGTTCGGTCAGTCTCCGCCGAAACGCTGCTATTTGTTACCTTAGGTAACAACTGGCTCGCCATTTCGTCCAACGGCGCCCGTCTATCGTCAACGCTGGGATGCTGGTAGATCGCCAAGGTTGTTTCGATGTCGCCGTGTCCTAATATCTCGGACACGACTTTGACGGGATATTTTTTGAGCAGCTCGGTAGAGAATGCGTGACGAAAACTGTGCCAACCGCCGAGCCTAAGCCCAAGCGCTGAGGCTGCCGGCCGCACGTACCGGTTCATTGCGTTCTTGGGATCAAGTGGTGTGCCCGCCGATGTGCGGAAGATCCACTCACCGTCTCTCAATGTACGCAGCCGTTCCAGCAGTGCGGCTGGAATCGGAATGTGCCGATCCGAACTTTTCGTCTTTGGCGTCCCTTCCCGTCGCTCATAGATGCGCCGCTGAATATGGAGCACGTCGCCCTCGAAATCAGACCACTTGATACCGACCGCCTCCCCAATCCTGACGCCAGTAATTGCGATGAACAGAATGAGGGTTGCCGTTGGTTCGGGCGCGCGCGCCACGAGTGATGCAACTTGCTCCGCGGTGATGTGAGGACGCGGTGACTGCTTTCCTGCTTTCGGCAGCTTCACGCCTGAGCAGGCATTCTTCGGAATCCATTCATGGCCAACTGCCCACTTCAGGACTCCGCGCAGCGCAGCACGCATTCCCCGCAGGGTATTCCGGCAATATGCGCTCGACTTTCCCACGAGGAACGTTTCCACATCAAAACGGGTGAGTGATGCAACATCACGGCTACCAAAATAGGGAACGAGATACCGCTCCAGGTTGTACTGATAGTTGCCAGCCGTGCTGTCTTTGAGCGTAGGAACCACTGTTGCCTTCCACTTTTCGACGAGCTCAGCGAATGACAGCTTTGCGGTGGGCTTTTGTCGCATGAGAACCGCAAGACGGTCCAACGCGTCTGCGCGGTTAGGAATCTCAGCTACAGTGCCGAGCTTCACCTTCCGCTGACGGCGAATGAATCCGCCGCCTGCGATCGGAACGTCCTCACGCCACATGCCAACCCACACCTGACTACCTCGTTTCCCAACTTTGTAGACTGCACCGCGTTGATACCGCTTGAAATTCACCGGAACGACCTTTCCGGTCTCCAAGCAGCTTCGCGCGTCTGTTCTACCCTGAAACTCGCGGCGAAGCAACATCGAGTCGAATCGGACCAGGCGGCCGACGCGCACGGCGGGCAGTTCGCGGAGGTGGCGGCGCACCCAAGTCTCGCTGACGTTGAGCAGGGAAGCGGCTTGATGGACGGTTAATAAGGGGCTGGCCGGGGTTGATTCGGCGACGGGGCTGACCACACGATCCTTCATTCCTACCAGCGAACGACGCACAACCGGGACATGCCCATTCTACGCGCCCGGTATGTGGGCTAAATGCGCCTTCTACCTCCTTGCTAATCAATGAGTTACGAAAAAATTGGGCTCCCTTCATCTAACTCCCGTATTTTCAACAGCCTAACCTATTATTCCGCAGGACCAAGTCCGTGCTCGCTCGCTTTTAGTCGTTATAACAACTAGTTATCTAATAGATTCGGCAGGGGTTAGCGAATTTGGCGCGTGGCCAGTTTGCGGAGCCCCTCCGGCACCATGACAAACTGTATGTGTAGAGTGAAGTTACGTTAGGAGACGTGAAGCCAATGAGTACATCGATTCCAGACAAGCCAATCGCGGTTTCGATCCGCAGAGCCGCAAGTCTTATAGGTGTGTCGGCCTGGTCCGTACGATACGCCATCAAAGCGGGTCAACTGCCGATAGCCCGGATTGGACGCCGTACGATGGTGCCGTTCGCGGATCTTGAGCGTTTCGTTCAGGACGCAATCGAAGGACGCAAGTGAATCGTGGTGGAAGTCGTAGTGCCCGACCTAATCTCCAGCGCGTTCGGAGAGGGTATCGGGAAATAGAATGGGCTCCAACCAGTATCAATGGCGGAGCCCGGTAGTGCCGAAAGGTTAATGTCATGAGTAGTATCTCAGAGATCGCGTTGGATGTCAATGTGCACGAGCTGGACGCACCCCCCAAGGACAAGTCATACAAGGATCAGGACACGGGGCTAGTCGATTTCAACCGGCGAGTTTGCTACGTACACGATGCCAACGCTGTCGTGAAACTGTCGAACTTTCGGATGATGACTCCTTCCGAGTTTATGAACGGCAGCTACGTTAATTGGTCATATGAGTACACCTATACGCCCCCGGCTAAGGATGGAATCGAGGGAAAGCCTGAGAAAAGGACTAGGCCGATTGCTAGCGAGTGGTTCAAGCACAAGTCTCGGCTGGAACGAGAAACTATGTCGTACGTCCCCGGGAAGGGACGGTTTGAGATCCCCGGCGTTCTTAATCGGTGGCGGGGATTCGCATGCAAGCCTATTCAAGGTGACATTGATCCATGGAATGAGCTGCTAGACTTCCTGTTCGAGAATGCGCCAGAGGAGAGGGCGTATTTGGAGAGATGGCTTGCTTACCCGATTCGCTTTCCCGGCGCGAAACTGAAGACGGCGATTGTAATGCATAGTCGCCGGCAAGGGGTCGGTAAGAGCATCCTATTCGAGGCTGTTCAAAACATCTACGGCGTGAACGCCGTCGAGATTAGCGATCGGGATTTAGAAGGTAATTTCAACTCCTGGCAAAGCGATAAGCAATTCGTCCTCGGCGATGAGATCAGCGGCGGCGGTGAGAATAAACGTAAAGTAGCTAACCGTTTGAAGCTGCTAATCACGTCACCAACCGTCAGCGTTAACGAGAAGTTCCAGAAAGCGTACAGGATTCCGAACGTCGCAAATTTCGTCTTCCTCTCTAACGATGATGATCCGATCTACATTCCAGCGGACGTAGATGATGATCGCCGGTTCTGGGTGTGGGAAGTTCCACAGGATAAGCCGTTGCCGCAGGACTTTTACGCACGATTCAAGGCATGGAAGAACTCGAAAGAGGGGACGGCCGCGCTCCATAATCATTTTCTGCACCTGGAACTGGGAGATTTCAAACCGGACGCCAGTGCTCCTTCGACTCGCGCTAAACAAAACATGGCCGAACTGAATAAGAGTGACTTGGAACGCTGGGTATCGGAACTGAAGGCTAGTGCTGAGACTCCTCTACTGTACACACTCCAAGACCTGACGGAAAAGTATGAGAGTGATCGCAGCGGACGGAACGTCGAAGGTAAGGTAATGCTGAAAGCTCTCGGCAGTGCGAAGCTGAAGCAGGCTAACAACGGCGTCCAGGTACGGGTGAACGGCAAGTCACCCACGCTATGGATAGTGGCGGCTGACCCTAATTCTCCCGAAGCTAAAAAGTTACAGGACAAGTCTGAGGAACCGAAAGCGTTGGCGGCGCTGTACAAAGCTCAGTCTGAGCAACGCCGTATCAGTGGCTTGCCGTGGCTCAAACATGCAGATGCGGATCTGTCAGGGTGTCAGGGTACTGTCAGGGTGACCGAAAACAACCCTGACACGACTAAGGTAAATTGAATCAGTCGGTTACAGCCAACTGTCAGGGTGTCAGGGTGAAATCGGGTAAAACCTCCTACGCGCAAGAGGCTGGGCGAACCCCGCGCCCTGGCCCCCTTACTCTCTTTCTACCCTTACACCCTGACAAAAAAGAGAAAAAGAGAAGTAAGTAGCTTGGAATCAATGGATTGCAACTGTCAGGGTGACTGTCAGGGTGACTGTCAGGGTATCGGTGGGCGGGCTAACCCTGACGCTGCATCACCCGCTGAACGTTTACGGCGGTCTGTTGAAAATAAAGGACTTGCAGCTTCGGCGGGGGCAAGTTTCGGCTGCCCAAATGTTGCCAGGCCCAGTCAGCCCTGTTCTGTAAGTCCTTTAGAATGAGTAAGCCGACCCCGCGCTGGGAACGCCGCGACGGCCCGTCGGGCCAATTCCTTCCAGGGGGCCATTTCCGGCGAAAGGAAAGGGGTTACCAATGACAAAGCCGATGGATAGACGTAGGGTGTGGGAACGCAAACACCTCGTTGCACGCGGGTGCCACAAATGCGGCCGGCCGTGGGCTCGGGTGAGCCGGTCTCGATGCCAGTACCACTTGGTTAGGGACAGGATACGTAAGAGGCGGGCGGCTAGGCTGCTAGCCGGGCGGGAGCCCGATCGTGGCTAGAATCCCCGTCGGAGGGGCGTTAAATGGCGTGTGTGGGTGGTGGTGGACTCCGGGCTCTGCACCTTACTCAGCTATGCCACTGCCCGCAGTCGCTTCGATAAGAGCGCGGGAGACACGGCCAGCGTCCGAGCAATGCCCCGCAGAGACTCGCCAGCGGTAATACGGGCACGTACCGCGGCCAGATCGATCGCTATCGCGCCTGCACCCTTCCGTCGTCCGCAATGCACGCCAGCCGCTTGCGCCCGCTTAATTCCGCTGTTGACGCGCTCAACTAACAGCGACCGTTCAAACTCTGCCATTGCAGCGACTACAGTGAACAGCAGCTTCCCTGACGGCGTGGACGTGTCCCAAGAGTCCGAGAGACTGACGAACGCCACACCAAGCGCGTCGAACTCCGCGATGCTGTTGAGCAGGTGCCGCGTGGATCTACCGAACCGGTCGAGCTTATAGACCAACACGCCGTCAAACCGTCTGCGCTTGGCGTCTTTCATAAGTTGGTCAAGCTGTGGACGGCGTTCCTTGCTTCCGCTAACACCAGTGTCCGCGTAGGTCTGCGCTATCGTCCAGCCGCGCGCCTTGCAGAACTCCCTAAGCGCATGAAGCTGTGTCTCGCACGTCTGGCCCTTATCGTTCGTGCTGACTCTGGCGTACAAAGCTATTTTCATGGTCAAGGGCTCCTTAGCGCAGAGTGTATACGAAAGGAAATCCTTTCGTCAACAAGAAAGTTAAGGAATCGTATGCGTGTTTTCAGTGGCTTAGCGGGAGTACTTCGTGGAGGGTTTCGTGAACAGTACGGGCTACTGAATCGACGGCGCGGTCGGCTTTGGGAACTGGTCCCATTCAGGATCAGACGCAAGCCGGCTCTTCACCCCAAACAACGCCTGGAGGTCCACCCACGCTTGTTCCACCTGCTGTATCGTCGGGAAGCTCCACGGCTCATTCTTGGAGTTGACCTCGACGATTGATGGCTCTGGGTCGTACAACAACCGAAACTCTCGTCCGTCAGCAGTCCGCATATCGTCATAGTATTCGGGTTCGGGATCGTTGAATAACTTCTCCATAACGCCTCCTCGACTCGGTCGAGTCTGAGGTCACTCTACGATAATCATGGACATGTATTCAAAGGCTTAATTTGCCGCTCAAGCGGCAAACCGCCAATCCCAGAGAGGCTATTTCGTACTACGCATCTTGCTAACGTTGCGTGCTACGCACCGACGCACGCATGAGCGTACAGGCGTGTGTACGGTGTGGTAACTATGGCGTGCCGACCGAAGTGGGGTAGGGGTAGGAGAGGATTGGCCGCACGCTCCGGGGCGCACGTGGTCGTGCGAATTTTTTCTGTGGGAACTTATTCCACCTGACGGCGTTAGTCGGCGCTGAATCGAAGCTGAGGCATCCCGGGGACTGTTTGAGCAGTTCATCAGCGATCCTTCGCTGGCCTCTGGTGCCTACATCGGCTCGCCGGAATCACTTTGGGCCACATTGTCCGGTAATGCGACAAATCGGGAGTGAGCGAATATCCTGCGCTAGAATTGTGACTACCGGGGAAAAAGCAAATTCCAGCCATGTTCCTGCGCTTTGTTGTTCCGGAAATTGACCAGGATTCTGAGCGTGAACTCGGGGTGTTCCAAGCAATTCATAAATTGCGGAAGAGTGGAATGCTTTCTTGCTACGAGGAAGGTCAGGACGACCTGATTGGAAAATGGTTCGACAAAAATCTCGCAAAACCTATTCGTTTCACGGCTGCTAAGCCTCCTTACTACCGTAAGAAAAGCAGGGCAATTTCGTGGTTTAAAGATACTGCCCACGAACATATCGCTCACGTTAGGTCACTGGTTGCGATTCTTCAGAATCACGGCATTTCCGTACGGATGTTGAAGACCAACCGTGTCGGTTACGTCGTATACGAAGACGAACATCAAGTCGTAGCTGAGCCTTTTGGTGGAGAAGAGTACTAATCGCAACCCTAATGGGCGTGCTACAAGGGAGAGCCGGTCCAGGTACCCAAGTTACCGGTTTCCCGACTTACCGGGACTTAGGCCGAGAATCTTTGCTACTAAGGTATTCCTTGCTGGGGAACTGCTTGAAATTCACCGGTGTCTAACAAAGGGAGTACAGCTATCTTGATGCGGGTAAATTCACAATTGCTCTGTTATTCATTCCTGCTCTTTCTTTCGCCTCTTGCAGAACCTCAAGATGTTCGGCCATCCAAGAGTTCGGAAGGCTCGAAGTCGCCCGAAATGAGACTTGTAAGGCCTCCTTTGTGGCATGACCACTACCTTGAAATCACCGTCAAGTGGGTGACCCACTCAAAAAAAATCTCGTATTTTTTTTTTGCCGTTTACGCCAGGCGTCAAGATGTACTCCTCCGTGACTAAAGCCAAAAGCACGCTGGAGTTGGGCGGACAAGAAGCTTGGATTCTTGTTTACGGTTGGTCAGACGTCATCGAGTCAGGAGAAATAACGCTCGCACCGGGAAGCCAGGAACAGAATACTTACTATATCCACGAAACTTTTCCCGTCAAAGACATGGTAACGAATGCGACCCGCCAAGTTCGCTTACAGGGTAGACTTCGGATTTTGACCGGCTATGAGCGCATCCTCCACGGAAGAAGTGCCAATTGCGAGCAAGGCGAGACGCTGACCGTTCCAGCCAGTGTGCCTTACCACCTTTCGCTCGGCGGCCATCGCGTCTATTTCATCGACTCAAACATTCGGTGCTCCGGCCAAGTCACGCTGGAGTTTTCGATCCCGTGTCCCGTAGGTATTGCTAACACCGATTGCTCTGTTCCGCCACCAATCTTCTCAGGTGAAAGCGACCAATGGATGATTCAGCCGGAGGCCCCGGTATTGTAGCTTTCCCACAACAAACCACATTAGTCTGAATCCACCCGCCTGATAAACGCGCTACTCGGACAAGTGCCGATCAGCAAATCCACATGTACGATTACGCGACTAATCGGGACTTGACTACGATTTTGAAGTGTTCTGCCGTGCATCGGAAACAGCAAACGCCGCGATTAGAAGCAAGAATATGCTTGCTGCGACCCAGAAAAAGCGGTCGCCGACAGAATGGCGGAAAGCAAAAACGAGCCCGCCAATTAAGTTCAGCATCCACATACCGAGGGCCACGAAGCCAAGTGTACGCCCCTGCGGTTGTGCTGAGCGGCTGATCCTGTACGATGTCCACCAAAGCCCATGCAACCGCGAAAACGCAAGCAGCGAACGCGCCTTCCTCCATCTTCAACCCTAGGTATTACCCAATTTATTAAAATATATGTAACGTAAGTGCATGTGTGATAACCTCCCAGCCTAGCGAAAAGGAGGCCGAAAATGGCCACTCTTAACAAGAGCATCAAGGAAGTACTCGGAGAAACTCACCCGAACCTAGAGGTGAAAAAATTGTCTGAAGGTGACAATGTCCTTCGTGAAGAGAAAGGTACCAGGTATGTCGCGAAGGTGAAAGGCGGGAAAGTCTCTCGCTTGGCAGCTATCGGTTCCGATGGCAAGGAAAAGGGAACGGTGGTCAAGATCGAACCACCCGTCTCACCACAGCCTGATCATTACTTGCTTTGTATCTGCGATCCCGACCTGGGAGACCACTGCTGGTGGGTACCATTTCCCGGAGAGGTTGGCCCAATCGTCCAACGGAAGGACTAAAAACGGTGGAGCGATTCAGCTTTATTCAGTCAGCAGGGCTGTCGAAGTGGAGCTTGGCGACGAAGCCAAACCCGTGCAGCGAAAGGGTCGGCGAAAAGTAAATCCAAGAATAGAATCTGGCTCCGATGGCTTCGGCTGTCGGAGCTTTTTTTTAAAGTCAAAAAGACGGAGGCGGCCCACCACTGCCTTTCAGCCGAATCCCAGGCACCGCTTTCATTTGCTGGGCTTAATTACAAAGTTGCAATTGAATACCAGAAGCTATTTTCCCCCCGCTGTAAAACGCCTTTCTTTTTAGATTGCGAAAGAAATTATTTGCCGATCAGTTCCGTCTTAGTTGAATCATAAACCACCAAGGTTCTGATAAACGCGCTAACCGGACGTGTGTCCGGTAACGCGACTTAATCGGGACTTAGCCAATCATCCCATCTCTGATTGCAAAAATTCAAAGCGCGGGAAACCAAAAAGCAATGGCTTTTTCTGCGACACCGAAAGAACTTCGCCACCAGCGAACTGGATAGGGCCAATCGTCTTTGACCCATGGAGTTTCCTTCCTTGCATAGAAATGAGGGAAAGTAGTGAAGAAATCTGGTTTCCAGGGGTCCTTGAGAATCCCGCAATATCCGAGGATTCCGATTAGGGTTCGCCGTTCGTTGGTATTCGAACGGAGAATGGAAGCCAGTTTCTTTTGCAATTGAGAGAGCTTTGCATCTGGAGGCATTGAACGCGCCGCTTCCAGAATGTTCGCCATTATCTGCAAATCTCCTGTCGTAGGTGTCTGGGTAGGCTGTTGCGCGACTTCCTGCAAATCGAACCCAATATAGATTGGGCTGTCGTGTCGGACACCGCCCCATTTGAATCGCTCGAAATTGAGAACGCTGATGTCCTCTGTCTGCTCTGAATTTTCATAAATCCCGCAGACCGGGCAACAACGTGTGGACCGGTCAGACTTATCCCAGGCGTGCACTGGGAGGTTACGCGCAACGGCAAAACTACCAAGAGCGGAGCGAAGGTCCAGCCTTCGGGTCGTCAAGCTAACCAAGAAATGATTGACGACCTGTTCTTTTGAAACTACAGCTCTAGCTTTGATTGCTCGCTCAACAGCTTGGTCGTGAGATAGGCATACCGGGTCGAACATCAGCCCGGCTTTCTTAGCGTATGCAAGGTCGCTTGGCGAGACCTCATGTTCCTTCTTCCAACCAGAGGCAGACCAATACGTTGAATAAAGTATTCGCAGAGCCCGTTTGTCTACTGTTGAAGGAGTCATTTCAGCAGATTGCAAGCAACGCACCGAAGATTATAGCCCCTCCCCGCAACGATTAGATTCCATCTGCCTGGTAAACGCGGTGGATTCAATGGGTCGTCGCAACACTAGCTCGGGGCCTAAGCGCGGGAGTTTCAGAGGCTAAACTCGTTTGCGAACGCTGATTCAAAGAAACACCGCCCTGTCTAGGTGTAATTGAGGACGGCCTGGGGAGAGGGTTCCTTCTGCAAACTATTATGGGACCAACCGATTAGAAGGGTGTTGCGTCGACCGTCTGAACTGGCAGCGGTAACCGGTAAAGTGCATTGTAGAGTGAAGACTTTCGACTATTCCGGTTATGTGTCCGGCAATGATACCCTGTGTGTTAGGGTCGAGAGTGAATACGGGGGATGAAGAAACGCAGCGTCTTCACGGGAGTAGGCGTAGTGGCCCTTTTGTTAGTCGCAGCCGCTGTTTTCATGCCCGTTTTCGATGGCCCTGGGAGTCGTCAGCGGGCTAAAGAATCTGCCGCAGTCGGGAATCTCCACCGGGTCACGACACTTCAGACGCAGTACGCAGCCGCCCATGCAGCAGGTTTTGCATGCCGATTGTCGGAACTCAAATCGCCATCTCTGCCAAATAACAAGGATTCAGTAGACGAGTTTCTAGTAGCCGACTCTTACGCGGGGTATAAATTTACGCTGAGTCAATGTGCAGCCGACCCGGATGGACCGGTAAGACGATATCGCGTCACTGCGGTGCCGTTGGCCATTCGGCCGGACAAATCGGGTGGCCGCGCATTCTGTACAGACCAAAGCGGTCAAATCTGGTATGACCCGAGTGGGTCTGCAGAGAATTGTCTGGCTTCGCGTCTTCCCATTTGAGTGTCAGTGCCTGGTTAACGCGGTTACCGTCCATTTGAATTGACTTCTCCGATTATCCGACAAATCAGGAGTTACAACCGGTTCATGTCAGTTGAGGAGCCACGACTACTCGGTTCAGTGCTAGACTCGCCTCAATTGAGGTAACCGCAGTGAAAGAAGGGGTTCAAAACTCTCAGGTCGTTCGCTTTGCTACGTTCGAAGTCGATCTACTGTCAGGAGAATTGCGGAAAGCGGGTGTGAAGCTGAAACTCACTGGGCAGCCGTTTCAAGTTCTGGCCATCCTGTTGGAGCAGCCTGGCACGATCGTGACGCGGGAGGAATTGCACAAGCGCCTGTGGCCGGACACCTTCGTCGATGTGGACCACAACTTAAATACCGCCATCAACAAAATTCGCGAAGTATTGGGCGACTCGGCGGAGAACCCACGGTTTGTTGAGACTCTGCCCAGGCGAGGCTACCGATTCATAGCGCCGCTCGATAATGCGGAAAATGGCGTGAAGCGGGCTACGATCATGAGCGCCGATACCGCTGCGCCACGCCGATGGCGAATTCTGGGCGCGGCGCTTCTCTTCGGCGCGTTGGCGCTGCTGGCCGGTACGGGATTTCTTGTCTACAAAGGACGGCGTGTTCCCGCGTCGCCGAGGCAGCGAACTCTGACGCGCCTGACGTTTGACGACGGCCTTCAATTTGGCCCGACGTGGTCACCGGATGGACACTACCTCGCCTACAGTTCGGATCGCGGCGGGAAATTGGACATTTGGGTGCAGCAGGTCAGCGGCGGCGATGCGGTTCAAGTCACCAAGGGGCCCGGGCACAACTGGCAGCCAGACTGGTCGCCGGACGGAAAATACATCGCTTACCGGTCCGAGCGGGGAGATGGAGGTATATATATCGTA
>Ga0157376_10000488_pt1 | contig 25618 bp, 10 predicted proteins | sample M45metaG_FD_121801 | JGI IMG/M metagenome (GOLD analysis project Ga0157376, IMG submission 121801) | Miscanthus rhizosphere microbial communities from Kellogg Biological Station, Michigan, USA - M4-5 metaG | ecosystem: Host-associated > Plants > Roots > Rhizosphere > Soil | place: USA: Michigan...
CCGGGGTTTCCGTCGACATTAGATAGTAGTATACCTAATTATCTCTGTTAACCAGCCGGCACCGGGCAGATCTCACACTTTATACATAGATTTTTAATCTTTCGGCAAAGTGCTGTGTTTTAATTAAACAGTCGTACAACACTATTTCATGCTTCTTCCTTTTTACTCGATATTAATCGAGAATTATGAGCCCTCCTTATCCCGAAGTTACGGTAGTCAATTTGCCGAGTTCCTTTATGATTGTTAGCTCATTTACGCCTTCGTATTCTCTACTAGCTTACTTGTTTCAGTCTATAGGTACGGTTGTTTATCCCTATATAGGAAGCTTCCTTATAAGAGGTATTACGGCGCAAGCTCATCAGGATCACTTATCTATTGGTAGCCCACCCTTTGGGAGGGCTATAAGTGATAGTAACCTTACCTATAAGTAGATAGATATTACAGATAATCCATTACAGATAAGCCATAAGACCTATCAATCCTATATAGTTATTTATTATTTTTCCAGCACTTTGTACACATTGTCCTGTATAATTCCCCTTATCCTGAGCTTGTAGAGTACTATATATATACAGGACCCAAAGTTGTCCTTAATAAAAAAGATTTTCTCATCGTTTAAACCTTTAGGTTTATAAACTTAGAGGCCGATACTTAATTTATATCCATAAGCTTTAGGCGGAATATTATTCTTTTTGTTACTCATGTCACCATTATCACTTAAGTTATTTGATTGTATTTAGCCCTAGTATAAGACACAAGTCCTTACACTAAGACTAAAATGATTGGCGCCAGCATACTATGCTAACGCCTCAAGAACCTAACGTTCTGCTACCCCATTTCATTATGAAGGCGCTAGCGCCTTCATAATTTGTTATGGACAAGGTTTCGGTATATTGTTTAGATCCGTTAAATTTTCGATGCCTTTAAAACTAAACAAGCGCTCTGTTACGAGGTCATAAAATTATGGCTGCTTCTAAGCCTATCTCCTTGTCGACGTAAATAAAGACCCTCTTAATTTCACTTAACCTTACGGTCTAATCTAGATTTAAAGCTAGATCAGACTAATAATTTAGGAACCTTAACTCTTGTTCTGGGCTGTTTCCCTTTTGACATACAACCTTATCATTCTATGTCTGATAATCCAAATATATCTTTGCCATTCCGAGTCTACATACTCACTGATAAAATCTTCACGATCCCCCAATTTGTACAATATAAAACTTAATCGCGAGGCCTAAGCTACGCCTTAAGTCTTGTCTGAGATAAAATTCTGTACCTGCTAAGATATTTATTTAAATTGCCTACTATCATAGGTTTCGCAGAAAACCAGCTATTCCTAGTCAGTGTTGTCTTTCACTATACCTACCACAATTCTTCGGATATTTATGCAACAATAACCCGTTCGGACTTTTATAATCCTGATTGTGGTAAAATCACCAGGCTTCGGGTCTAACTTTAGATACTATTCCGTTATTTTAACGCTCGGTTTATCTACGTATGCTTAATCTAATATTAAGATACTTGCATCTAATGTTAACTCGGTGACCCATTATGCAAAAGGTACGTTCTAAAGCTAACGCCTCGAACTGCTTATAAAATTACTATTTTCATATTTTCCCTCACGGTACTTTTCACTATCGTTTATGTATTATATTTAGCCTTTGAGGAAGGTTCCCCATATAATTCAAACAGTTTAAATACCATTTTACTTTTTAGGCTAATCTACTTTCGCTCACGCTAATCGTAGAATCTCTTTTGATTTCTTTTCCTAAAGTTACTAAGATGCTTCAATTCACTTTGTTTATTATTTAATTTATCTTAGAGTTTATATAGTATAAATTAGCTTGGTTAATATTAGTTTTCTAGCCCTAAGGGTTACCCTAGTACTAGACACTACGTATTAATTTTAAGTAAGATAATATCCTACTGTACCATCCCTAATTAAACTACAATTAATTCTCTTTAATACATAACTTATATTCTATAATAATTTCTTTATATACTTATATTTATATAAATATGTGTATATATCTTGAATATTTAATTTTTAGCTATTTATAGCTATTATTTCTAGAAGTTCTATATATATCGGATTATTAAGATTCGAACTTAACTCGTTTCCGTCCCAAACGAAATACCTACCCAAGCCGGCCCTAATCCGTATATCTGCTGTACTCTGGTGGTAGTGCATGCATGCACTACTATAGCCTGTCCTTCCCATATGGATCGAAAAACGACTCATAGGGCTCAAAAGTACATTTTTGTATATTATTCTATTACTTTAACGCCTCCCTTCGTGAGGCGTAGCCTACATACCCTAAGGTCTAGACCAGGGTTCAGACTTCTTAGGAGTAGGCGTAGCCTACTACACCTACTACCCTTATAGAAGTATGAACTAAGAAGTCTAAGGACGGCGACAAAAGATAATAAATATTTGTGTACTTCGCTTATACGTTTTCAAGAGTACTCGGGTTCGAACCAAGAATTAGAAGGTTGAAGCTTCTTGCTTTTCCAATTAAACTATACTCTTATTTAGTAATACCTAACACTACAACTACACAATAGAAGCACAGCTTCTTTTAATTACCCACCGAGGAGTAGGCTTTGTTTACAAAGCCTACAACCAAGCAATACTAAACAAACTATATTTTCTAACTTACCTTTGGAGGGTAATAATTACCCCTTTTGATGATAAAACATACAGAGAATATCCGATTCGAACGGATGAGAAACTAATCTAATAAAGCTCAAGTTTATCGCCTTAGACCACTCGGCCAATTCTCTTAATTCTTTTAAGACTCGAACTTAAATAGCATTCTTATCAAAAATGTACTTTACCCATTAAGCTAAAGAATTTATAAGTTTTATGTAGATATTTATACCTTTTCCAAATACTATATTTGTAATATATTCCATATATTACACAAATACAATAAAGGCTAGTGTTATACGCTAACCTTTAAAAAAGAGACAGCTTACAGCCCTTCCCTTCGTGAGGCGTAGCCTCCAAGGTTCAGAGTTCACATAGAAGTATGGACTCTGAAGTCGAAGGACGGGCTACTACTCCAATTAGTAGTACCTCGCTAGTTTCATAGTCCCTTGGAGACTAGACGCAGGGCTACTAGGAGCCTACTATAAGAAATAAAGGATTTGAACCTTTAACTTTTTGTGTGTAAAACAAATGCTCTACCGTTGAACTAATTTCTCTAAGACAAAATATATGAAGCTTATAGTCCTATAGAGTCACCCTTCGACTTCTTACTTATGACCCCCTACCTTCGGTTCATACTTCAGGGTTCATAAGTATGAAAGGGCTAGACTTATAGGACGGTACGGGCTATAGGAAGTCGAAGGACAGACTACCACGAAACTACACTTTGAATTAATTTTCTTGTTTTATAGTTATTATTATAGACCCTACCATAGCTAATAATAATATTAAGCTAGCTAAGAATAATCACATATTATATGATGTATATAATATATTACCTAAACTAGAGATATGACTAGTTTCTGTTATATTTCCATCTCAACTATTACTTGTAACAAACATAATACTTGTATTTACTTTATCTGAAAATGAAGCGCCTTTCATTAACATATCTGTTTCTATATTTGAACCTGTTCATCCTCCACTAAATACAGTAAATATATTACCTATTTTACTAGTATAGTTATTTATAACAGCAATTTGGTAAGGTAAAATTTCAAATAATATATAATCAAGCACAATTGTGATAAACAAAGCTAAAGGTATACTATTAGAATTATTACTTTGTAATTCACTTGTTCTTATATTAATTAACATTAATATAAATAAGAAAAGTATAGATACTGCACCTATATATACAATTAAATAAGAAAACCCTATAAAAGTTAACCCTATAAATATTAAATATGAAGCTATTGTACCAAATAATCCAATTAAACATAAAAGAGAGGCTATTGGATTTTTATTTATTACTACTGCTATTCCAAATAATAAAGTTGTAACACTAAAAAGATCTAATCATAAAGTTTCGTGTCCGCTAAAAATATAATCTTGCAAAGTAACAAAAAAAGAAGCTATTTTTCACTATAATAAAGTCTAATTACACTAAGAGTAACATACCCTCTCTAATCTACGGTATAAACCTCTCTTGCTATAAATAGATTATACCTATATAGTCCTACCCTTCGTAGTAGGCTACGCCTACTGCGAGCTATAATAAGTCCAAGGGGGTCGAAAGGTAAGTAGATATAGTATAATTTTATACTAAACGTATTAGATAACTTTATATGAAAGTTATTAGTATATAGTTATATAAAGAGAGAGGGGCAAAATAAAAAATCTATTATGTAACGCTTTGCTAGCCTATCCTACGGTATTTATAGTCCATACTATGTAACCCCTTGAGTACAAGAAGTATGAACCTATAGGTCGAAGGAAAGGCTACAAGTGACTAGTTTTATTTACGAAGATATCTCCTTCGGGTACAAGAAGTATGAACCCTGGACTAGCCTTGACTAGGATTTCTTTTATCACTACTACCCTTCGGGTACGGATAGAAGAAATTAAAAACCGAAGGGCACGAATTATAAACCAAATATAACTTTATACCCTAGATCTCCTTAATATATTCACTAATACATAGATGTGAAAAAAAACACATCTAGATAAATATCAGTTTATTATAAATTTAAATTATAATTTTAAGTCTATAATATTAAGATCCTCAATAATACATAGATACATACAAGAATAATCAAACTACGTCTACAAAATGTCAGTATAATATTCCCGCTTCATAACCTAAATGGTGATGATCTGTCAAATGATATGCAAATATACGTCATAAACCTACAGCTAAGAAGATTGTACCTATTATAACGTGTAGTCCGTGGAAACCTGTACCAAAGAAGAAACATGCACCAAATACACCGTCACTTATAGTGAAAGAAGATACACTATATTCTATTCCTTGGAATACTGTAAATATTAAAGCTAATAATACTGTATATAAAGATCCGTATATAGCTCCTTTTCTTTCACCTTTAATTAAAGAATGATGAGCATAAGTTATAGTTGCACCACTAGATAGTAAAATTACTGTATTTAATAATGGTAACTCAAAAGGATTAACGGGTTCTATACCCATAGGTGGTCATTGACTACCTAATTCCACTGTAGGTGCTAAAGCACTATGAAAGAATGCTCAAAAGATAGCTAAGAAAAAACAAGCTTCTGAAGCTATGAATAATAATACTCCTAAGTTTAAACCTTTTTGTACAGCTAATGTATGATTCCCTAAGTATGTACCTTCAGATATTATATCTCTAAATCATAAAGACATAGATGCTATAACTAAACCTAAAGAAACAAAAACTAAAATATAGCTATTACTAAATGAATGCATAGATAATGCACCATTTGTTGTTAAAGTAAATAAACATATACTAGTATAAAAAGGTCAAGGTGAGGGAGATACTAAATGAAAAGGATGATCCTGAAAATTACTTCTAGTTAAATTTGTCACTGTCAAAAAAAAAAGTTGATTAGCTTAACATAATATGCAAATCATTACCTAAGCTATACCAGTTTATACCTATAACCCTTTAAGTCTTAGGTACATACTTAACGTAGTAGTAGTAGGCAACGCCTAACGAAGGTAAGGGCGGGCTAGAGTAATGCATATGCGCAAGCAAGCCAGTACTACAAAGGGCTACTACAACTATGTCTATATTAATGTATAGACATACTTAGCCTTGATATTTTATTTATTAATAATTAAACAAACTACTTTCATATCAGTAATGTAGTGCTTCGCACTACAAGCAGTATAAGCACTACTAAGACATTATATATAAATATAACTCTATATATTATAATAGTATAAGCCTCTAAGATGAATCGAACATCTATCATGATATTAACAGTATCAAGCTCTACCGTTGAGCTATAGAGACAAAAATTGACTTTTATTTACTTTATATTGGCCAACTCTTACTGTGCATAATAGTAATACTACTACACAATATTGCATATCAGGTTACTAGCTTAATAGACAAATAGCCAACTATGATTTTACGGAAAAGAGGCGAATCGAACACCCAGGTGTTAATACACGACATATAGCAAATGCCTTACCTTACCAATGGAGACTTTTCCTTCTTAGTTCATACTTCTATTCTGAAGTATGAACTAAGAAGTATGAACAAAGGTTAGCCATATAGCCCTCATTAAGGTTGACTATAACCATAAGCATATTATCAAGTAATCAGTTATTAGTGCGCGGTGTGCCACACAAAGTAATATAGGAAACTGGATAAATCTATTAGTAATCGTAGACTACTAATATTTAACAATATCACTACGATTTTAATAAAAAGAATTTAGTTAAGAAAATTGTCTTAACTAAGATATTATTATACTAAATATTTAGAGTTTACAAATAAACTAACTAAATATAGTAGCCGTAGACTACTAAACTTTTTTGCTAGACCTGCCCTTCGTAGTATGAACCGAAGGGCACTCATACTTCTTATTGCCCCTTCTACCTAACGGACCATAAAGGGCACTCATACTACTTATTGTAGACTACGCCTACCAAAGGTACGAAGAAGTAGTAGGTTACGCCTAATAATAGGCTACGTTTACTACATATCTTTAGGTCTATGCCGACGGACTAGAAGCGGTACGAAGCACTACCAAATACAAAAGTTTACCATAAAAATGCAATTATTCCAAGTATTGCGGCTAGTGTGGTGATGCCACACTAGAGCTCTTAAAAATATACGAATTAGATCAGAATCGAACCGACATCTATTTCCGTGACAGGGAAATCCTTTACCAATTAAGTTACTAATTCTTAGCCCTTATCATAGACAGATACAACTTTACTAGAAGCCATACATAATATTAAGTATGATTTCTAGTACGTAGAATATAAACAGCTACGCATATAGTATAATTTTATAGGAGACAAGAGATTCGAACTCTTAAAAGCAATAGCTATTGAGTTTACAGCTCAACCCTTCTTACCAATAAAGGAACCCTCCTTTATATAATAAAACTAAGTTATATACCTTTACGCTCTATAATTATATAAATAGAGGAAAAATTTATGTATAACCTACTTTAGTAGCCTTATAGCCCCACTTAGTGGGACTATAGAGCTATAGCCTTTCGGGCTCAGTTCATACTTCTTGTACCCGAAGAGGTCGAAGTATGAACTAAGAAGTAAGACAGGTTACTATACAAAACCTAAGTTATTATTATATAACGCCGTAGCCCTTCCTTCGACCCATTAGTTCATGCCGAGGAAGGCTAGAAAATACTGGCGTAGGCAAAGCCTATTAATTTATTGTTCAAATTTATTCTTCCCGTGCAACTTCCACTACACGAACCGTATTTCGACTTAACACTAATCAGACATATGTATACGAAGTTTTCTAACATAAGAACAAAACCCCATTATTTTTTTTACTATATATTAAAAAAGCAAACTTCCTACATAAAATCCTTTCAGCATGTGACGAGTAGTTAGTACCAATCCAAGAAAAATTCACCGTGACGTGGTGATTCACGATTACTAGTAATTACTTATTCATATAGTCGAATTTCAGACTACAATCCTTTAATTATATCCTATTTTGAGAGATTAGCTCAAATTCACATTTTCGCATCTCTTTGTTTAGGCTTGTGTGGCACGTCTATAGCCCATAACATCAAGGCCATGATGACTTGTCTTTGACCCCTTTTTTCTTTCCAATGTCCGGAAAGAAATGCTTTATAAAAAAACTCAGCAAGCTCTGCATATAACAGTTATTGCTTAAGCGGTATACCAAGGTATACCTACTAGATTAAAATAAAGCCAGGGCTTTCGTTAATTCCATGGAAACCACGGTTTCACAACATTAACTGAAAACAGCCGTGCAACTCCTGTATTTATTCAAGTTATGGTAAGGTTTTTCGCGGATCATCGAATTAAACAACATACTTCACTACTGATGTTAGAAACGGTCTAGTGATTTCAGTTCCTGCGTTGCCACATTACTCTTGAGGTGAAACGCTTACACTTTCATTTATAGATCAAATAAATACTAAGTAATAACTACTAATTGTATTTTTATTCTAACCTATGGCGTTCATCATTTACTGCAAAGACTACTTGGGTCTCTAATCCTTTTTGTTCTCTGTGCCTTCGTCCTTCAACGTCAGTTATTACATAAAAAGCTGCCTTCGCCTTTACCGAGTCCCTATGGTATAATTGAATTTTATCTCTCCACCTTTAGTACTGCTCTCTTATATTTAACTCTAGTCTAGTATTACTTACTACCTTTAAGGTAAAAAAAATTAACCTTAAATTCGGATACTATGACCGTTTGGGTACCCTTTAAACCTAATTAAGATGAATAACACTAGTCTCTTACGTATTACCGCGACTGCTGGCACGTAATTGGTCAAGACTAAATATATATATCGTCATTATCAATATATAAACAAAGCTTCATTCTAGTTAATATAATCCTTAGACCTAACATATTTGTTAAGGAACTTTACAGTTCAAAGGACTTGTCACTTTTCCAAGTTGCCAGTTCAGCCGTTAGGCCATTGACCAAGATTCCCCACTGCTGTACTTGTATGCATTGGGCTTTTTTCAGACCCAATGTGGCCGATCATTCTTTCAAATTCGACTACAAGAGCTACAGGCTAGTTAAACCATAACTTTAACTACTACCTCTCTTGTACATAACCCTTGTCCTCTTAAAGCGGAAAATTATATATTTTCCTTTTATATTTTAAATGTTAACATATAGTTTGACTGATTTATGGTCCGTCAAACTACCGTTTTATACAGATAAGTTATTATGAAGGATTTCTCTTCACTTTAAGGTCGGCTATAGGCTACAAAATTACTCACCTGTACACCACTTTTTAATTTATAGATCTTAAATATTACTACTTAAGTTATAAATTAAAACGTTCGATTAGCATGTGTCATGCACTTGGATAGCGTTCATTCAGAGCCATCACCAAACTCAACTATTTTATTTTTTTTTGATATATACAAATCCCTAGGAAGTGTATATATCACTATATGTTCTATATAAGGAATATAATAAACTATATATTGTTAAATTTACTATATAATCTAAATTTTAAACTGAAACGATAGCTCGATATTTTGTTATTGTGTGAAGGTTCTATCCGGAACCACTACACTATAAACACTAGAAGGACTATAACCTCTAATACCTAACCCTACGGTTCAGACCTTGGGCCTTGGTTTATATTAAAAAGTATAAACTAAAAATACCCAAGGACCAAAAGGATGTAAAAACTGTAAGATAGGCTTTGCTTACGTAAAGCCTTCAGATTTCCTCCCTCTTCAGGGTTATGCTTATTTTAGGAGTACGAAGCACTACAATTATAACAGTAGCGCTCCTACTGTAAACTAATAGGCTACAAGTAACTCCATTTATAGTCCTTAAGAACTATAGAGGTAGGTCCCTCCCGCTATTAATTGTTAAAATATAACTTTTTTTTTATAATTTCTACTCAAAGAGTTTACAACTTTAATTGTTCTTATTTTTCCAGGAAATAAAATAAGCCTGCGGAGCTTAACCTCTCCTACTTAAATATATAACCTATAGATTATTTTATAATTTTCCTATTATATTCACTTACTTTGTGATTCTTTAAATCTAGACCTTACTTAATATAAGACTAATTATTTATTTGTGCTTCTAGCCCTAAGGGTTCATACTTCTTATAAGAAGTATGAACCCCAAGGCCTTAAGGTCTGGACCGTGGGGAGGGGAAGAACGGACCAATAGGGGGGCGAAGCGCCGCTTCGCTAGCCCTTCAGACTACGAAGGGTTAGCTAACCCACAATAGATTATTATACTTACCTTGCCTTTAGCAAGTTTTGACAAGTGTGCGTCCGGAGTATATAGAAGGCTCCCTACACGAATAATACGTATTAAACTCTTTATTTTATAAGCTATACTTAAGCATAACCTACTAATTGAATATATTACGAAGTAGATACTTTTAGTATCATAAGTATGAAATGGATGGATGGATTAATTAAAAGAATATAAAGCGAAAATTACCCTTCGGTTCATACTTTTTTTGGTAGGCTACGCCTACCAAAAAGTATGAGTGCCCTACGGGCTATAAAAAGTCCAAGGGGGTTCATACTTCTTATAAGAAGTATGAGTGTTCTTCCCCACGATTCAGACCATAGGGTCTGAGGTCTAGGTCGAATAATAGGCTACAAAAAGTATGGACCTAGGGGTGGGCTAAAAACCAATGTTATCAATTAATATGTCTAAGTATACTTATTGATAAGTTTTTTAACCATGATAAAGCTTTGTAGTAGTGCGATACACCGCTTCGCTATCCCTTAAAAGCTACGAAGTACTAGAAGCACTGATCACCTAAAGACACGTTAAGTTACTCAATGAACCATACAGTACTCTCCTTTGGGTAATACAATATCACAATGCAAAGCTGAACAGTAGAAAAAAAGAAGAGAAGGAAGCGGTGCTTCGCCTCCACACATACATCTATTAATGTAAATCTAAACCGTCTTTTATATAAGAACTAGCTAATACTACAAACACTTGAGCTTGTATGAAAGCAATAGCTAATTCTAAACCTGAAAAGGCTATAATGAATAATAAAGGTATTAATCCTAATACAAAGAAAATCACTCCTGAGTTCATGATGTTGTAAACAAATCCACTTAAAATACTTAATAACATATGACCTGCTGTTATATTAGCTGCCAATCTTAATCCCAATGATACGTTTCTAGCTAAGTAAGAAATTAATTCAATTGTAACTAATAAAGGTAATAAACCTACAGGACAACCAGCTGGTACTAATAAAGAAAAGAATTTCAAACCGTGTCTAGAGAAACCTAAAATTGTTGCACCTAACACTATAGTAAAACTAAGAGCAAAAGTTAAAGCAAAATGACTTGTAGATGCAAAGCTATAAGGTATCATACCTATTAAATTATTTATTAATATAAAGATAAATAATGTATATATAAATGGGAAATAAACTTGCCCGTTTTTTGCATTTATTTGATTTGTAACTATACCGTGTATAGTCATATATAAAGATTCTTGTGCTATAGATCAATTATTACTAACTAATTTGTTATAGTTAGTTGCTAATATACTTAGTGTAAATATAATTAATCCACCAATTGTAAGATATAATCCTATGTTTGTTAAAGATAGGTGCATATTAGGCCCTAATATTTCTAAATTTATTAAATCCCTTATTTCAAATTGATCTAAGGGGCTTGCTATTTCGTAAAATAATTTCATAATTATAAAGTTTAAACTTTATTCAGTTTTTATATTTGATTTGAACGCAAGGTGTAGAGCTACCCCCTTGCTATGGAAACATACACCTGATTCTGTTTATGCAAATTTAAGCACTTTGTAACCCAGTAGCCTGCGCCCTTTCTGCGGAAGGGACGGACTAGAAGCGGGATTAGAAGCGAGGTTAATAGAAGCGAAGCAGCGTGAAACGTGAAATTGTGTATCCTTCATGTTTATTTCCGTAGTACTACGTAGTACTACGTAGTAGTACTACGAAAAAACACCACTAAGAGTACGTAATAGAATACTAGCCATTAATGCTTGCATGCATGCTTGCATGTAAGCCAGCCAGCATGTATTAAAATAAGTTAATATTAATAAAGAATATTCCTAATGAATATAATAAAGATGGAATTAATAAGATAAACCCAAATAAAATAGGTAATAATACAGTTCAACAGAATGACATTAATTGATCAAAACGTATTCTAGGGAATGACGCTCTAACTCATATAAAGATAAATACCATTATTGAACTTTTAATACCTAAAATTATACTATTGAATAAACCAATAGCTGAAGAACTCATAATAAAATTACGTATATTATAATATTCATCGGAATACATTCAATCTATATCAAATAAATATGAATAAACTTCATTTACTAAATAAAATCAATAGATGTAATCTATATCTATTAAATATCCACCTAAAAATAAAATACTAGTAAGTATACACATTAATACTATACTTGCATATTCAGCTAAGAAGAAGAAAACGAATATAACCGCCGCGTGTTCAGTCATAAATCCACTAACTAATTCTGATTCTGCTTCAGCTAAATCAAAAGGAGCTCTATTTGTTTCAGCCACAGAACCTATAAAAAATATTATAAGTAAACAAAATAAAGGTAAACCTAATCATACTATTTTTTGGAATTGTACATTAATGTTTAAATTTAAACTATTTGTAATAAGTATTACAATTAATAATACTGAACTTAACACTAATTCATAACTTATTAATTGAGCTGTACTACGTAAAGAACCTAAGAATGCATATTTACTATTGGCACTTCATCCTGCTAATAATATACCATATGTGGCTAAAGATGAAACGGCTAACATAAAGAATATTCCTAATTCCATATCATTTAAAGATAAACCTGCACCGTAAGGAATTACAGCGTAACCTAATAAGGCGAAAATTAAAGTTACAATAGGACCTAAAAAGAAAAGTATTAAATTAGCTTGTGTAGGGGCTACATATTCTTTCAATATTAATTTTAAGGCATCCGCGAAAGCTTGCATTAAACCATAATACCCTACAACATTAGGACCTAATCTTCTTTGCATACTAGCCATAGTTTTACGTTCTGCTACTGTAACATAGGCTACTACCATTAATGCTGGTAGCATTATAATTAGATTTTCGACTAACGAAATCAGAGTTAAAGACATAATTTTTAAGGATATCCACATACCGGATAATATAATTTATATACAAGTAAAATTAATAATACTAATAATATATACGTCTATTTAGTTAGTAATGCTTCTAGTGCTTCTAGTGCTTATAGTGCTATTAGTCCATCTCGTGCTTGTAGTGCTTCGCACTACACTACACTATACTACACCACACTACACTATACTACTAAAGAGGGTTGATATTTTACGAGGTGGTTATAATAACTCCAGCCCGAAATAGTAAGGAAGAATAATTATTTCTCACATGTATACAGCAAAGATAGGTTTAAATCTAAACACCACTACCTATTATTAAATAAATGTTTTAGGAATCAAACCTAATTAAAACATATAAGGTATGACTGATTCAGCTCTTACCTGAGTAATAACTTACTAGGCTTTTGCCTATCCTCGACTTCATAGTTCATACTTCATTATGAAGTATGAACCCTGGTCTAGACCAAGGGTCTCTAGGTTACACCTCTAATTTTTTAGAGGGGCAAAATAAATTTCGGTTACGAAATTTACACATAGCCTTTCGCTTCTTAGTTCAGACTTAGACCCCTTCGGGTACAAGAAGTATGAACCCTGGACTAGCCTTGGCTAGGATTTCTTCTATCACTACTACCCTTCGGGTACGGATAGAAGAAATTAAAAACCGAAGGGCACAAAAAAGTAAGTATATCATAATATACGTTATAAATTCAAATAACATTTTCGCAGGCTAGACTATTTTATAAAATAAAATATACTAGTCCTACAAACCTGAAAAATAGAGTAAGAGACTACGCTTAAGCGTAGATTACTAAAATAAATTAGCAGTCAAAGCCTACAGCCCGTAGGATGATAATTAACTATTTATTATTTTAAAACCTTACCTTAATCAACGTTGTATCCTTACTGACACTCTACAGCAGCACGCCTCTATATTTTCAAAGTATTGTGTTGTTAATTGTGATTGAGCCAGTCTTGGTAAACTTGGTGCGACGTATTCAACCCTAAGTGATCTTTCTTTAGCAGCTCTAGCAATACGCAGTCTTTCATTCTCAAGAGTCAGTTCTAACTCCATTTGCTTTACAACTGCTTCTGAAGCCTGTTCTTTTGTAAATCTGGGAACATGAAAACGTTTATCGGTAACCCTACGGTGAGGATCATAAACGTGATTATCATTATCCAAATTTACCCGGTTTACTCGTCAATTTAGCCAATTTACATTAGCTCTTTCATCTAACACAGACCTACGGTCTGCGTTAGCCGTTTCTATTAATTGTTCTCGAGTAGGCCTGGGCCCAGTTCTTCTATACCTACGGTCTAGCTCATCCATATCTCTTAATTCTTCTAGAGTAAGCCTGTTCTGGCTATCTCTACGTGACATACAAATTTCAGGCAGAGATGGATCTATATCTTCTGGTATTTCATCAGGACCATCAGACATTGTAGCCATATCATCCTGAAAAGAATAAATAAAACCACGTACTATATCATTTAAATATAGATTTAACGCATCTAGCTCAGATAAAGGTAAAATTGAGAATATATCTATATTCTTACTACACAAATTAAACACCACTAGGATTAATTTTATTAATAGTAATAAATATAACTTTTTCTTCATGTCCATGTAGTACATTATATTATATTTTAGTGATAAGAAACCGACTAAGAAACAAACGCACTATTCTTGGTAAAATATAAACAGATAAAACAAATAAAATGAAGAATAGGATAACAAAGGCAAACATAACTTCGTTTGAATAATAAAAAGGTGTTAATTGAGGCATATATAAATATATAAATAAAAAAAAATACGAATTATGGGGTAAATACGTAAACATCCCCTTTAGAAATAAAAGATACAATCTTTTTTATTGTACCTCTACTAGGCTTCGTTTAGTAAAACTAGATAAAGTTTAGCTAGCGTAATAACTAATAATTAAGCTTAACATAATGACCGCCAAGCGTGTAAGTACATTAAAGAATTAAACGTTGTATATAAAGCTATTCATAGAGTAATCTAATAAATTTAAAATTAAAGATGGATATATACCTAATAATACTGTAAATACAACTAATATAAATAATAAGACGAATTCTCTTTTATTTACGTCTAAAATACCTTCTTCTATTTGTCTAGTGAAAGATCCTCCAAAAGCTGTACGATTATACATAAAGATAGTATAAGCTGCCGAGAATACAATAGAAGTACAGGCAAATATACCTAGTATAGGTAATCTTTCAATTATACCATATAATGACATGAATTCACCTATAAAGTTTAGAGTTAATGGTGCACCACAATTACCTAAAGCTAAAATAAAGAACAATATAGAAAATATTGGCATTAATTGAGTAAGACCTCTATAGTAGTATATCATTCTAGTAGCTGTACGGTCATATAATATACCACCTGCACATATAAATAAACCACTTGATACAAATCCGTGAGCTAAACCTAATACAATACTTCCTTCTAATCCTTGCACAGTATTACTAAATATACCTATTAAATATACTGCAGCGTGACAAACAGAACTGTAGGCAATTAATTCTTTAACATCTGTTGTTCTTAATGTACTAAAACTAGCATATATTATTGTTATAACTGCGATAGTATATACAACAAAAGTGTAATCTAAAGATGCTTTAGGTAATATAGGTAAAATTAATCTAAATATACCATATAAACTTAATTTTAAAACTATAGCAGCTAGAACTATACTTCCACCTAAAGGTGACTCAACGTGTGCTTTTAATAATCAATTATTTAAAAAGATTGTAGGTGTTTTTACAGCAAATGCTATAAATATACCTATAAACAAGAATACTTGTGTTGTATATTCCAAATTTACTTTAAATAAAGTATCAAAATCTGTACTTCCCATTATTGAAGATGTACTTAATATAGATAATAATAAAAATAAAGAACCTCATAAAGTATATAAAAATAAATAATAACTAGCATTAACTTTATTATCAGACCCGAATATACCTATTAGTATAAATAAGGGAGGTAATATACTCTCGAAGAAAATATAAAATAACATTATATCCAATGACATAAATACTAATAATAATAAGCTTTCTAATAACAACATAATTATTAAATAAGATTTTACATTTTCTTTTATTGATTCTCAATTAGATAATAATGCTATCGGCATTATTATTGTAGTTAATAGTACAAAATAGATAGATATATTATCTATACCTAAGTATATCTCAAAATTTTGTATATTATAATGCTCTTGTACAAATTGAAATTGGTTAGTACTAAAATTGAAAAGTATAAACATAACTAAAGATACTAGTAAATTTATAACACTAGTACTCAATGCAATTGTTTTTATATACTTAGTTGCTGAAACATCAGATATAAATGAATTAACACAAGATGCAACAATAGTACCAGTTAAAGGTACTAACACTAAAAGGGATAATAACATAAGTATTATATATATATTAATCTTTAGACTAACTGCGCCAATGTACAAGTATTTCACGGCTACCTGATAAATATTAGCTTAATTAGCTTTATTGAGAGTTAACTTGCTAGATAGCATAGATCCTAAACCTAAACCTTCCTTCTATCAATAAACTTCTCCATGCCAAATATAACTCCTACTCCTCTCCTACTATTTATTAGCTAAACTTAAAGATTAACTATAACTTTAAATAAAAAACAGTTCTTAGGGTGCTACTACTACTACCCTCACTAGTGTTGGTTTGCTGACTTGCTATGCTTATATGCTTCTTAAAAGGAGTACCCTTCGGTTCATACTTCCTATAGGAAGTATGAACCTTGACCCCCCCCCCTCTGAGGTCAGTACTAATGAGTAGGTATAAGGAAAATTAGAAAAAAGCTCCTTTTAGTACGCAGCACTAGTAATATTTCGTATTACGAAAGACGTCTAAGAAAGTTTGCTAAGATTTATGTACAAAGTCTATCGGGTACGAGACTATATAATCTGCATAGGTCCACAGACCACTAATTGTTCTATATATGATATCTCTTTAGTCCCTAGCAACTTAACAACATAAAGGTTGTTAACTTTAACAACTACAATTTATTTAAAGTTAAAGTTAATCTTTAAGTTTAGCTAATAAATAATAGGATAAAGGTAGATTGAAAAACACTAAACAATGAAATATATAATACTAACTTTGTAAAGGTAAACTTACAAAAGCGTGAGGTTTAGGTGGGCTAGATAATCCTCATTCTAAACTACTGTAACATCTATTTAAATTAGCTTGTAAAATATCTGTGTAGAATCCTGGTATATATCATGGATTTCTACTTGCTATTTTACCTTCAATTAATTGTAAGTAAATAATATACATAAATAATCAAGCAGCAATCACACTAACTATTGATCCAACACTACTTACTAAATTTCATCCTGCAAAAGCATCAGGGTAGTCACTTATTCTTCTAGGCATACCTTGTAACCCTAAGAAATGTTGAGGGAAGAATGTTAAATTAACACCTATAAATAATAATCAGAATTGTGTTTTTGCTAAAACAGTATTATAGTTTAAACCTAATATTTTTGGTATTCAGAAGTATCACCCTGAAAACATTGCAAATACAGCACCCATACTTAATACATAGTGGAAGTGAGCTACAACATAATAAGTATCATGGAATGCTATATCTAATGTAGCATTAGCTAATACAACACCACTCAATCCTCCTACTGTAAATAAGAATACAAAACCTAATGCAAATAACATAGGCGGTGTTATTTTTATAGCTCCACCGTAACATGTAGCTAATCAAGAGAATATTTTAATACCTGTTGGCACAGCTATAATCATAGTAGCTGCAGTGAAATAAGCTCTAGTATCAACATCTAATCCAACTGTAAACATATGATGAGATCAAACTATGAAACCTAAGATTCCAATTGACATCATAGCATATATCATACCTATGTAACCGAATACTGGTTTATTTGAACTTGCAGATATAACTGTACTTATAATACCAAAACCTGGTAAAATTAATACATAAACTTCAGGATGACCGAAGAATCAGAACAGGTGTTGGAATAAAATAGGATCTCCACCACCAGCTACTTCAAAGAATGATGTATTAAAGTTTCTATCTGTCAAAACCATTGTAATAGCACCAGCTAATACAGGTAAAGTTAATAATAATAAAACGGCAGTTATAATTACAGATCATCCAAATAAAGCTAATTTATGTAATCTTATACCTGGTGTTCTCATATTAGCTATAGTTGTTATAAAGTTAACAGCACCTAATAAACTACTTATACCAGATAAGTGTAAAGCAAATATTGCAAGATCTACACTAGGCCCACTGTGACTTTGTAATCCTGATAGTGGAGGATATAAAGTTCAACCTGTTCCTGCACCTCCTTCAATACAAGCTGAAAATACTAATAATAATAAACTAGGAGGCAATAATCAGAAACTTATGTTATTAAGTCTTGGGAATGCCATATCCGGTCCTCCTACCATTAATGGTAATAAGAAATTACCAAAACCACCTATTAATGCAGGCATAACCATAAAGAATATCATTAATATAGCATGAGCTGTAATAATACTATTATACAATTGATTATCAGCTATAAATTGTACACCTGGCCCACTAAGCTCTAATCTTATTAATACTGAAAAGGCTGTCCCTAATAGTCCAGAAAATAAACCAAAAATTAAATATAGTGTACCTATATCTTTTGCATTAGTTGAGTTAAATCATCTTTCAAACCCCATAGACATACTAGACCTTAAAGAGTGGGAGCCAATCTGCAAAAAAAAAAAAGTTATTATTAATATAAGAATACTACTACAACATAAAATTATTAAAATAATAATTAGTCTATAATACTAGTACATAATATATACTATTATTCAAGTAGTGCGAAGCACTACTAAGCCACATTTACATGTATCTATTTGTATTATTTTTAAATGTATAAATATATTCTTGTATAAACTACTTTGATAAATATTAACTTACCCCTATAATAATAGTCAGTTAGCCAATCTAGACCTATATTCTATTACCTAATAGTTAGTAATGCTACGTATAAATTTATGAAAGTCTAGTCATATATAATATTAGTTATACTCTAAAAGAAAGATAGAAGCCTTTCTGTTGTCCTTCCTTCGACTTCTTATAGCCCTACGGGCTATAAGAAGTTTGAGCCGAAGGGGGCACGAAGCATTGTTATTAAGAGAGAAAATGATAATGATAATATCTGCATTTATATTTGTGCTACTAGTAGAGTGTAGGCACGGATAGTATTGCATTAATTATTAGGAGAGTGAGTGCTTCGCTGTGCTTAGTAAGGCTTCATAATACTTCATGTGGCTTCGTAATACTTCGTAGTGCTTCGCACTACTATTTCTACTATTACTTTTACTACTAGTAGAAGTATTATATGTACTATATGTACTATAAGCATAACGGGTGGGAAATTTATAATCTGCACAAGAATAAAAGCTTATTTTACATAAATACAGTAATTTATTTCAAGGTGTAATGTTTGTAACTGCAGCTACGCAACGCACTATATATATATTACCCTACTGCTTGGTGAAATTATAAGTAATTACGTGCCATTATATACTATACAATACCATAGTAAACTATGCCATAATAAACTATACCACAGTAAGCTATGCCCGGCTAGAACCTTGTATCTATTATACCTAGTATATCTATTTTTTTATTCATATTTCTGAGCCCAACCTTCGACTTCTTAGTTCAGAAATTTGTACTAAGATGTATGTAGGCATAGCCTACCGAGGGGGGAGGTATATATATCAATATCTTTTTCATTATTCGTCTGCCCTCAGCACAAGGCTTTAGTCCTGTGACGTGGTTTATATTTTTTAGTAAAAGGCCGAGCGGTAGAATTAAAAATAAAATATAACAGAATTAGGAAATTAACTAGTAATTACAGGTATTTATAAGTAAGTACAGTCTAAAAAAAATTAGAACAAATTACTTTTTATAAGATTAAGGGAGAATCGAACTCCAACCTAATGATTTGCAATCACAGTGTAAACCTTCTACAGCTTAACCTAAAGGGGCGAACTCACCCCCCCTAATAGGCCATACTATGCAATAGTACGTCCTATTACTCAATTATTCTTTTGTTTTATATAAAATTTTCTACTTATTCCTAGGGTAATACCCTAGGAATAACTAGTAGTTACCGAGTAATACAAAGGTAAACTATAATAAATATAGAAAATCCTAGATAAACCCAATCACCTTAATTTAAGATTTTGTTGATAGCTCTACTAATGTATTTTCAATAACACTAACCACAGGCACTATTATTAAGAAATGAGCAAAATATAATGCAGTACTAATTTGCCCAAATTCAATAAATGGACTTTCAACGTGTTTAGCTCCTAATTGTTGTAATATTAAGAAATTAGCAACAAATAAATAAAAACATATTTTACTTAAAGGTCTGAATTGTAAACCTTTCGTTACACCTAAATCTGTAATTGGTAATATTAATATAATAACTAATGCAGCAAACATAGCTACTACACCTAATAATTTATTAGGTATAGATCTTAATATAGCATAGAATGGTAATAAATATCACTCAGGTACTATAGCGGCTGGTGTTTGCATAGGATTAGCCATCACATAATTTTCACAGTCACCTAAAACATTAGGCATAAAGAAAACAAATAAACTTAAAACAAACATAAATATAAAGATTGTTATTAAATCTTTAAATAAGTAATAAGGAGCAAAAGGTATTCTATCATAATAACCTGGTACACCTAAGGGGTTACTAGCTCCTGCTGATTCGTGTACAGCTATTAAATGCATTAATACTAATGCAGCTAAAACAAAAGGTAATACAAAATGTAAAGCAAAGAATCTATTTAAAGTTGCATTATTTACTGAGAAACCTCCTCAGATAAACTCTACAATATCTTGCCCTATTCAAGGTATAGCACTTATTAAGTTAGTAATAACTGTAGCACCTCATAGTGACATCTGACCATAAGGTAAAACATAACCCAGGAAACCTATACCCATCATAAGTATAAGGATAATAGCTCCTAATACTCAGGCTAATGTTCTAGGGGCTCTATAAGATGCATAGTATAAACCTCTTCCTATGTGTAAATACACTAAGAAAAAGAAAGCTGATGCTGTATTACTGTGTAAGTAACGAACTAATCATCCGTTATTTACATCACGCATTATGTGTTCTACTGAGTTAAATGCTTCCGCTACACTAGGGTTATAGTGCATAGCTAAAGTAACCCCTGTTATTATTTGTACTATTAAACAAACACCTAACAGAGAACCGAAATTTCATAAATAGTTAATATTAGTAGGTTGCGAATGATCTATTACATAAGCATTAACTAATTTTAAAAAAGGATGGGATTTTAATATACGCATATTTTATTTTGTAATTTTTAAGGTTGAAGCGTTTTCACTTTACGACTAGCAGATAGAAACTTCTACAGTGCTTTGCTCTACAAGCTCATGAGCTTCTAGTGTGTAGCCTAGTCTATTATTTCAGCGAAGTGACGCTATATTTTTTTTTATTACTTAGGTAAGTCCAGCCTAAAAAATATAAATCTATAGCTAGTGTGGCCCAGCCACAACTAGCTTAGTATTTATATTTTATTTTATTTTACTATCTATATACTACCCCTTGTAAATAAACACATTTTCAATATACAGCTACTCTAAAGCTAAACTTATATGTCGCTTAGACGGAGGGCGCAAGCTAATAAAGAGCTTGCGCCCTCCTCGTTAGTAGTGCTTAGCACTACTAACTAGCTTTCCCCTCTTATAGACGAGGAGAGTTTAAAGTAGAGTAATCCTAAACAGAGTATAACTAGACTTGTACTGCAGTGCGAAGCACTACAAGCAATACTAAACTTTGTTTCAGAAATCTATGTAGATAACTAAATTTAGTTATTGTTAGATTCGTTATTGTTAGAATTGTTTTGATTAGTTGTACTAGGACTATCTGCATTTGTATTAGGACGATCTATAGTTGTACGATTACGATCTACACTTGTATTAGGGCGATCTTCAGTTGTACGAGTACGATCTACACTTGTACGAGGTGAACCTTCAGATGTCGTACTTGAACTACCAGATGAACTACTAGAACTTTGTCCATTTGAACCGTTAATCCCTAATTCAGCGTTTTGTCTAGCCAGAGCTTCCCTAAGTCATTCAGGATCTTCGTGACGAATGCCATGACTAAATTGATTAAAATCCACATATCCACGCCCCAACTGTGCAAGGATTCTACGACTTTCCTCATCGAACAATAGATTATGATTAACTGGTCCATTTAAATTTGGATTAGTTGATCCATTTAAATTAGGATTAGGGTTAGTTGATCCATTTAAATTAGGGTTAGGATTAGTTGATCCGTTTAAATTAGGATTAGGATTAGTTGGTCCATTTGAATTATTATTAAGTGGTCCATCGCCATTATTTCGATATCAATTGTCCCAGAACTCTTGAGCCGAAAACCCTCGAGGAACCCCCCGAATATTTGGATGATCACCTACTCTAGTAAGTCCAGCCCCTTCACCCGGAACAATAACAGGACGACCTCCTATAAGACGAGTAGTACTAGGAACAGTTCGTACATTTCAAATATTATCATTTACTTGACCAGAAGACTCTCCATTTCCTGGACGATATGGCACTCCGTAATCATTTACTTGAGAAGAAGACTCTCCATTATGACTAATGGGGTCATATGGCACTCTTACACCATTTATTAGACGATATTGTGGCTCTCTGTTACCAAATATTGAATCTCCGTTAGCATCTACGGGACGAGATGGCACTCCGTTACCATTTACTGGACGAGATGGCACATGGTTACCATTTCCTTGACGAGATGGTACTTCGTTACCATTTCCTTGACGAGATGGCACTCCATTACCATTTCCTTGAGAAGAAGACTCTCCATTTGAATGGTTATTTGGTGTTGAATAACAAATATCATTAACTGGTAAAATCTTCTTATCACAATTAACATCAGATGTATTATCACCACCTTCAGCTAACATTAAGTTAGGATTAGAAGTATTATTTATAGATCCTCACGTACTTAGCATTTCAGAAATAGAGGGATGTTCACTAAATAGTACATACCCATTAATTAGCAATTTCGGTAGTACAAATATTAAATAGAACATTATTAACCCTACCATAAAAATAGTAGAAAATTTAAGTTTGAACATTAGATTAAGGTATGTCATAAAAGCCCTAACCCTAAATCCAACTTTCTTTATACTCAAGAAAATACCTTTGGGTATAAATGAACTATGAATAACGGTATTAGGTAATTTTACTCCTTCATTTGAGCTTGTAGTAAGCGATGTCTCTACGAAGTCTATAGAAATAGAGGCTTTCCCTACGGCTAATAACTCTTGACTTACTTTAGATATTTTATCTGCACCTAAAATATAACTAGTTATACAAATTAACGCAGTAAAAACGGAAGTAAATCCTACATTAGTGTCACTAATTAAATCGTAAGGTGAACCTATTCCCATGTATATAGATAGAGATAAGTATAAACATGCAGCGACTAACATATAAAGAGCATAATTAGTTACAACTCCATTACTTAAACCATTTATAGTTTTACTTATTCAAACTAAAGTTCTATAGATACCATAAGGACCTACTCACTCTATACTACCTTTATCTAAAACTTTTGTAGTTTGACCTCCTCATTTTAAAACTTTATTAACTATATATTTATTATAAAAGAATTCTACTAAGAAACGTTGATTAAAGAAACCAAATACATAATAACCTAAATTAGATAATTTCAAGCTATTAATATAATTAGGTAAGAATTCTGAATAGATAATAGCTAACCCTGTAAATGATATTGTTAAAACAAAAGGAAGTAATTTAAAGAAAGTTGGTACAGCAAATTCTGTATTAATTAATATTTCATGCAGAGGGTGAATAAATATACTATTATCTGAGAAAAATCCTGAACCTATACCAATAAATATATCTTTAGTTATAAATCCAAAATAAATAGAAAATATTGCTAATATAACTAAAGGTAAACTAATAAACACATCACCTTCATGAGCATTTTTATAAGAATTTACAGGTCCATTAGGACTAGCTAAGAATGTTAAATATAAAACTTTTACAGAATATAATGTAGTAAATGTAGCACCTATTACAGCTATAACGTAAACATCCACACTACTAAAATGATATTGACCGTACGCCGATTCTAATATAAAATCTTTACTGAAAAAACCTGTCATGAAAGGGAAAGCTACTAAACTAAGACTAGCTATCAATATAACAGTATAGCTTAAAGGTAAAAATCTAATTAAACCACCATATTTTCTTAAATCTTGATTATCAGATACTGCGTGTATTACAGCCCCAGCACCTAAGAATAATAATGCTTTATAAAAAGCGTGATTTATTAAATGGAATATTGCTACGTTATATGAAGATAATCCTATTGCAATAACCATCATACCTAATTGACTCATAGTTGAATAAGCTATAATTTTTTTAATATCTTGTTGGAATGCACCAATTAAAGAACTAAATACCGTAGTAATAACCCCTAATCATAAAATTATTAATAATACAGTTGTAGTATATTCCAATGCTGGAGATGAACGTATTAATAAATATACTCCAGCTGTAACCATTGTAGCTGCATGAATTAAAGCAGATACCGGTGTAGGACCTTCCATGGCCATAGGTAATCATATATGAAGACCCACTTGTGAACTTTTAGCGGCTGCACCTATTAATAAGCATATACCAATTATTCCCATAATATACTCATTAATATATGGAGATAATGAAAATACTATGTTATAATCTAAAGTACCTACAGTTCATAATAATGTAAACATTGCTATTGTTAAAAAGCAATCCCCCACTCTATTAGTTAAGAATGCAGACATTGAACTTTGATTTGCGGCTATTCTAGTAAATCAAAAACTCACTAAAAGGTATGAACAAACTCCTACACCTTCTCATCCCACAAACATTAATAAATAGTTATTTCCTGTTACTAATATTATCATCATAAAAGTGAATAAACTTAAATAACTAAAAAATCTTTGATTATGAGGGTCGTGGCTCATATATCCTATAGAATAGAAATGAACTAAAGTACTAATTATCAATACGGGAATTAACATTGACACTGTTAAACTATCAAATTGAAAATTCCATACTATATTAAATGATTCACTATCTAATCATTTAAATAAATAAATTGAAACTGGATTATTAGTATATCCAATTTCGAAAAAGCCAATTATGGCTAAAGTTGTTGTTGTAATTATGTTTATACAACTTAAAAATTGACTACCTGTCACACCGATTTTTCTACCAAAAAAACCAGACACTATTGAACCCAATAATGGTAATATTATTATACTTAAATACATTATTTATAATCTATTGCAATACTTCCTCTTAGTCTATAAAAAGCCACTAAAATCGCTAAACCTATAGCGGATTCGGCACCTGCAACTACTATAATATATATAGCATATGTTTGTCCTATTATATCATCTAGATTAATAGAACTTACCAATATTAAGAATGTTATAGATAACAGCATAATTTCAATTGAAATTAGCATTAATATTATATTTTTTCTATTAAATACGAATCCTAAGACTCCTATTAAAAAAAGTACTAAAGTTAAATTCATTTTTGTAATTTTTGTTAAGATCAAATTGTTCTGAAAATACTATAAGTATTTTATGTGTACTTATATAACGCTCTTACTAATCCTTCCCTTCGGCTTCATACTTTAAGTA